>Ga0206912_1052_pt1 | contig 36099 bp, 33 predicted proteins | sample Alteio_BWOrgHeat_75_FD_152933 | JGI IMG/M metagenome (GOLD analysis project Ga0206912, IMG submission 152933) | Enriched cells from forest soil in Barre Woods Harvard Forest LTER site, Petersham, Massachusetts, United States -... | ecosystem: Environmental > Terrestrial > Soil > Temperate forest >... | reverse complement strand
TAGAAAATTCGTAGCTGATAAGTTGTAAGGGCTCTGTTTTCTTAAATGCTTGTTCCTCATGAGAAACTTTTAAAAGCTTCTGTCCACCATCCTTATGTGCGATTTGGGCAACAGATTGTAAAATTTCTTTTTCCGAATCCGAAAAAGCACTTAGATCGGGTTTTTCAATGCTTTTTAAAATATGGTGACCTCCAGAAATCAAAACTCCTTTAGAGAGAAAGAGCTGATAGATATTTTGAAATTGATCTGGGCAGGGACCGTATTCTAAATGAACATACCTAGCTCCAGTTATGCTCATCCCATGTTGTTGAAAATGTTTAAAATCCGCATAAAATAAAGCTTTATTTAAAAACAAAGGACTCTTCGTGAATCCTATCAAATAGCGCACTGCTTGCTTAAACAGCTCTAAGCAAAACGGCCTATTGCCGCTATAAATATCAGAGGACTGGCTTTTCCAATGAACTTCAAGAGCATTAAGTTCTGCGTAAGCTTCATCACATTTCAAGCGTATATGATCGTCTTGAACGACATCCTGAACAAAGTAAGTCTCCCAGCGTTTGATACTGGCTTCTCCAACTTTTAAATAGTTGGCAAAGGCAGCTTGAGACATTCCAAGCGAGGCTCGATATTTGATAATCTCTTCAGATGTCAAAAGATGATGTTGCTTGCGATATTTATCCGCAGCACTCCTTCTAAGCACATTCATTTGCTCGCCGTCCATCAAAGGAGTCTGACATTCTGTGCAAACAAACGAGGGTACGACTACCTCAACTTCCTCTCCTTTTATCTCAGGATTAAAGCGGATATTTTTTGTTTCAAACTTTTCACAATCACAATTTAAGCACTTCATTTAAATATTCTTTCGCTTCATTTAATCGTTTGATCAACTCTCTGCCCAAAAGGCGCTTATCGTGCATGTCCCATATCTTGGGATATTATTTCAGTATCATGTGATACTAAATGGAAACAAAAAAAGTCAATAGGGAAGTAAGCAAAAAACCGAATGGCTTGTTAAAATCATTCGGTTTTTTTATGTTTTAATTCGTTCAGCCGGCTTGCGTTGAAATCTTATGCGCTGGGAGTGAAGACTAATGCAGCAACATCACCATTTAGAGCAGTGATAAGAGTGTTTTGGAAAGCTACCCACTCAAGGCGCAAGACTTCTCTTTTGCTAGCGCAAAGAGGAGCATCATCTATACGACAAATCTCGTGCAATTTTCTTAGATAGTTTGCTTTTTGATCGTCGAACTTTTGCATCTTTTCTTCAATATTTTGAATTTTACGCTGTTTAATGGCTTCAGTTGGCATAAATATAAGAAAGGGATTCTGATCATGTTGATGTGTTTTCATATAATTTGCGAATCTTTGCCATTCACTTCTAGCAAACTCATATTCACAGGCGAAATTTTCAACTTTTCCATTAGAAGTTGTGCGATAAGGAGCATACCCTTTTTCTTGGATGAGAAGGGCAATTTCTTGTTTAGAAGCATTGATCTTCGCAGTCAATAATGGATCGAAAATGATCTTCACAAAGGAGATAATCGCATCGATTGAGCCGATCAGAGGGGCTACAATAGTCTTGAGGGCATACCCAATAGCATAACCCGCGTGATTTAGAGAAGAATTCAAATGCCAGACGGCCCTTTGGCTATTTGGTTCATTTATAAAATCTTTTAAGCTTTTTCCTGAGCGAATAATCTCTTCCAAGCATTTTCCCGGTGCTTCAAGAGTGTCACGTAAGAAGGTACCTATAGCTACTGGAATCGCAAGCGCTCTAACACTAATAGGATATCTTTCAGCTATTGATTCGATTGCATGCCAAGCTTTATTATCCAGGTTGAGGATACAATTGTTTACTACTGAAGGATAAGACATAAATAATTCCTTTTTAATTTAAAAATTAATTATATATAGTTAAAGGATTATTGTCAATGAGTAAACAAAGAATTTTGTATATTAATTTAGTAGGCTAATGAATTGGAGGATTTAGTGTTTTAATGGTCGTTTTTTTGCCATGGTCCTTCCCAATTTTCAATTATTGGGTGCTTCATCCAAACATTTCCTTTTAACAAGGATTCAACAGCTTTTGCTCTTGCATTCAATAAATCTGGTTTAAATTCCGCTAATGTCTTGGTAGATCCATTTGGTAAGAAAACAGGATCAAATCCGAAACCTGTTGTACCTCTGGGCAAAACGATTTCTCCAGATACCCTTCCTTTGTAGATATAAATTTGATTATCTTGGCGAAATGCCAACAAGACCGTCCATTCAGCTTTGCGCCCTGCATATTCAGTTAAGTGATCCAATAACCATCGAATATTGATTCCAACAGAAGCCCCCTCAATTTCAAGAGATGTGTCTTCTACGATAATATTTTCACCAAGGCGACTAGCCTTATGAGCAACAACTTTGATGGGATCTGCATCAATTTCCTTTAAATCAATATGTGATGTTTCAAGAATACTTCCATATTTAGCAAATAGACGTTTGAATTCCTCAAATTTTCCTGGATTGCTTGTATTTAATTTCCATGTTGAACGTTTCATCTGATTAAGTTCTCCAACAAATAAGGAATGTTTTCGCCGTCTCCAGAGCCTTTTTAAACTTGCCATTTTGCTTCAAAATATGCTATAAATATTTTGAGGGGCTCTAATAATTTTTAGCCAAGGATTAGCTTATGCCCGACGAGACTGCGACATCCAATCCAAGCGCTTTCCCCCACCTCGACGCCCATGACCTTGAGATCCTCAAACCCCTGTCCGACGTCCTCTCCTACTCCGATGGGCAGATCGTTTTTCATGCAGGCGATGTCGATCTGGATTTGTTTGTCGTCGAATCAGGCGGTATTGAAATATTGAACCCCTCGGATAACAATCGCCATATCGTCACGCACGGTCCAGGCCAGTTTGCAGGTGACATTGATTTGCTGACACACCGCCCCGTTATCGTGACAGGCGTGGCAAAGGGCGAGACCCGATTGTTACGCGTCCGCTCCTCTCGCTTGCATGAAATCCTGAACAAAGTCCCCCCACTAGCAGAAAAGCTTCTGATAGCTATACAAGAACGCCGCCGACTTCTTATGGCAACAGGCGTCGTAGGGCTGAAAGTTGTTGGGCCGGGAAAATGTCGCGATACCACGCTTGTCCGTGAATTCCTTTACAAGAACTTCGTCCCTTTCACCTGGTACGACTCGGCATCGGATCAGGGGCAAAAACTTCTGATAGACTGGGGATCGCCAAAAAAAATGCCCGTGATAGAATCTAGCGATGGCCGCTTGCTGATGAATCCCGAACTGCGCGAGCTCGCTCAAAGCATAGGCGTCTGGCGTCATTGCCCAACGGAGAAGACCGATCTTGTTATTGTCGGCGCGGGACCAGCCGGCATGGCCACTGCTGTTTATGCCGCTTCTGAAGGACTTTCCACCGTGGTACTGGATTGTCTTGGCCCGGGTGGCCAAGCAGCGGGCTCTTCCAAAATTGAAAACTTTATCGGATTCCCCAGCGGTCTTACAGGCACAGAGCTCGCTACGCGCAGTGTACTACAAATGTTGAAATTTGGCGCTAGAATGGTTGCACCCGTATCTGTCGAAAAGATCGAACCCGCTGCTACACCCGATGATTTTCACAAGTTGCACCTTGACTGCGGAAATATTCTCCTGGCTCGTACAGTTCTGATCGCAGGCGGAGTACACTGGAGAAAACTCGAAGCCCAAAATGCGGAGCGCTTCGAATTAGCTGGAATCCATTATGCCTGCACATCCGTCGAAGCAACTCTCTACGACAAACAAGACGTTGCAATAGTCGGAGCAGGTAACTCTGCAGGCCAAGCGGCCACATTCTTAGCCGTATGCTGCCTTGACCGAACAGTTCACCTGCTTGTGCGAAAACGTCTAGGGACATCAATGTCTGAATATCTTGTGGGGCGGATTCGCGCGATTCCCAATATTATGGTACACGAAGGCGTTGAAATTGCCGCCGTCCACGGCGAACAACGGTTGGAAAGTGTCACGTTGCGTACAGGAGAGACTCTTCCCGTTTCAGCCATTTTCGTTTTTATTGGTGCGGATCCAGGATGTGACTGGTTGCCGAAAACCATTGCAAGGGACTCTCTTGGCTATATCATGACAGGCATTGATGCTCTACAATCGGGCCACTGGCCACTAAAGGACCGCGAGCCTTGCCCGTTGGAAACCACCATCCCAGGAGTTCTCGCCGCAGGTGATATCCGCAAGGGTTCCACAAAGAGAGTCGGTTTTGCCGTCGGCGATGGCTCCCTAGCCGTCACCTGCGTCCACAAATTGGTCGCTATTAGGAGTTAAAAACCTAAAGCGACGATTCCACCAGGAACGCAGAAACCAGAACCAAAGAAAATAGCTCCAGAACCTCTCGGAACGTATACCATTCCTTTGTACACAGTCGTTCCTCCAACCAACCCATTAAAAGCAGGGACAGGCGAAACATCATCTTGGTAGGTAAATAATACGCGTCCATTCCTTGCATCCAAAGCGCGCAAGGTACCAAGCACGGTTGTATGATAGACGACTCCATTGGCAAGTGTGAGGGGACCTACGGTTAATCCAGGAAAGTCAACCCTCCAAAGTTGGGCTCCATCCGAACCGCGGACAGCAAAGATGCCCGTACCTGTCAGATCTCCGTTATAAGCATCGGGTGCAAAAGGTGAAATCGGCAATCCCGATTTACTGTAATGCGAGGGAACGAAAATGGTTTCTCCATCTGTGCAACCAAAAGTATTGACACCATTAAGAGGTGAGCCTTGAGGAGAGGGGTTTGTTAGCACGGTTGTCCAAATAATGGAGCCATCTTTTCTATCGAGAGCAAATAGCTTTCCCTCTTTTGTGCCGATGACAACGATATCCCTTTTACAATTACACGATCCGATGGTTAAGAGATAGGGGCCTCCACTTGCATCCCAGTCTTTATTTTGGCCTGAGGGACAGTCTACTAATGAACAACCAAAAATGTCATCGTTCACAAATTGCGTGAACCACTTTACTTTTCCATTGGGATTTTTGGTGCGATAATTAAAAGCTAATAGGCTATCTGCGATGGGCGTAATTTGAGGGACGGGAAATCCTTGGACGAAAATGTTTTCGCCCGTTCCAATAAACAGAAGCCCTTTGTTGGTATCTACAGCTGGTGAACCTGCAAAAATACCCACACCTGTGCCTCCATCTGTACATCCTGAATGACCCTTAGGACAACCTGGATTGTTGGGCTTTAGGGTAGTTTGGAAGCGCCAAATCTCATCGCCATTTTTTGCATTCAGGGCGATAAGATATCCAGGAATAGGTGTAAGAGGCCCAATACTGATGATTCCCACGGGCACAATGAGCAAGTTTTCTTCTTCGATAAGAGTGGTTGCAGAGGTGATGAGATTATTGAAGTCAAGCCCCTGAATTTGCTTAGACCATGCTGTAGAACCATCTTTTTTATTTAAAGCAAAAACCCAGTGATTCGCGCTAGCCACGTACACGTATTTTTTCCCCAGAGTAGGAGTTAATGCAATCCCAGGGCTATCTAAACAAGGATCTGCAGGCACTGAAGGGCAAGCAGGAAAAGGTTGAGGATTTGGATTAGGGAAACAGGGGATTAGATCGGAGCGTTGCCAGATTAATTGGCCTGTAATAGCATTGAGAGCATAAACTGAACCCGCGTCGTCTGCGAAGTACATTACATCGTCCATAATGGATGGATTGCCTGCGACAGCTGCAGGGCGAGGGGGTGTGGTGCGATTGTCAAGGGTGGTGAATGTCCATTTCACCTTCAGATTTTGTACGTTAAAGATATTGATCATGCGTTCATTTTCAGCAAAGCGCGAGTTATTGTTATCCTTCCCATAGCTAGGCCAGCTGAATATGTCCTTGTGGTGTTTTGCGCTTAGATGCTGAGGAAGAGCCAAACCAGTGATAGTGAGCACCAGATATAAGGATGTCAAAAACTTATTGCGCAAATTCATTTAGGATCTCCCTTTTTGTGAACGCAGATTTAAAGGAATTTATTCCTTTATTATCTTCACTTGTCAAGGAAATATTGCATTGTTACGTCCCTTTGAGTAGTATTTTGAAAATGGATCCATCGAAAAAACCGGTAGCCATCGTCACAGGCGCATCAAGTGGCATAGGATTAGGTATAACTCAAGCGCTTCTCGAACGCGGCTATCGAGTGGTTGCAAATTCGCGCTCGATCAGCAAATCAAAGGATTTGAAACCCTCCAGTGATCTCCTCCTCGTGGATGGTGACATTGGAGAAAAAGAGACAGCCATAAAAGTGGTGGATGCGGCCGTGAAACAATTTGAGTGCATTGATCTTCTCGTCAATTGCGCAGGTATTTATAGATCCAAGCCGTTCACAGACTATACGCCGGAAGATTTTGACACCATGCTCCACACCAATATTGGAGGGTACTTTTTCGTAACGCAACAGGTGGTTGTGCAAATGCGCAAACAGAAGTCTGGCCACGTTGTGAGCCTAGCGACGGTTCTAGTCGATCAACCGTTGGCAGGTGCACATGACGCACTGCCCGTCATTACCAAGTCCACAATCCCAGCTGTCAGCCGCGCCTTGGCGATGGAATATGTCGCAGAGGGGATTCGCTTCAATACGATCTCACCTGGTGTTGTTGACACCCCGTTGCACGCTCACGATGACCAGGAGATACTAAAAAAGCTTCACCCTATTCTCCGATTGGTTCAAATCTCTGAAATCGTGGATGCTTTGCTGTATTTGCAATCGGCGCCCATGGTGAATGGCGAGAATATTCGCATTGATGGAGGAGCACATGCCGGCGCAAAGTGGTAGTCCAAGTTCGCGCTTAAGCGCACTCCAAATCGAATTGCCCGCTCCTCCGACGCCTTTAGGGGCTTATGTTGAGTCTTCAGACATCGGAAATTTGCTTTTCCTCAGCGGAGTGCTCCCAGTGGTGAACAAAAAACTCGCCATTGCTGGTCGCTTAGGAGAACATCTTTCGGTCGTGGAAGGAAAGGAGGCTGCCCGCATAGCTTCACTGAACGCGCTCGCAATCGCCAAGCAACATCTCGGCGACCTAGATCGGCTTAAAAAGCTCGTCAAGCTGACTGTGCTGATAGCAACAACCGAAAAGTATACCGAGCATGCCACAGTGGCAGACGGAGCCTCAGACCTGTTTGTTCAAATTTTTGGATCAGAGGCCGGCCATACTCGGTTGGTCTATGGAGTGCAAAGCCTACCTATTAACGCGCCAGTGATAGTAGATGCTCTATTTGAAATCAAACCAGCGTTATAGCAAAGGATGGTCAAGATGAGAAAGATACAGATAATTGTAGTCCTTGCAAGTCTCTTATTCTCGCTCGCAGAGAGTGCTGAGGATAATCCAATCAAGCCACTACCGCGAGATTTGGAAATCCAGCTGGCTCTGAGCTCACTCCCGCCGCATCTAAGAGATGATGCAACAGTCTATATTCTAAACCCCGCTAAAGGCTTCGAAGTTGCTCACAAAGGAACTAATGGGTTTCAGGCTCTTGTCGCCCGAATTGGCGATGATACGTTCATGGGATCCTGGCCCTTAAAGGAATATCGAGATGATATTCTTTACCCTATTTCCTTTGATGAAGCGGGCGCCAAGGCGCAAATGCGTATATTTTTTGACGCAGCAGAAATGCAAGGCAAGGGCACACCTCCTGGCGATCTAAAAAAAATCATGCAAGAGCGTTACAAAACAGGATACTATAAAGCACCAGAACGAGCCGGTATCGCGTATATGCTATCTCCCGTGTTGAGAACATACTTTAAACCCGAAGAAAGCGACCAGGTTATCACCATTAACTTCCCGCACATCATGTACTATGCCCCTAACGTTTCCAATAAAGAGATCGGTGGTGGAAACCCTGGTGACAAGTACCCCTTAGTTATTCTTCAAGGCCCACATGGATACATGATCCAGCCTCTAGGAGTTACAGAAAGGGAAGCAATCAATAAAGAATACGAAGAGATGCTTGTTAGACTTTGCAAAATCAAAGAAGTCTGGTGTTTACCAAAAGAGAAAGGTCAATGACCTGATTAAGGCGTGTTTGCCTTCATACTTTAGCGCTTCTTAGCAATGACTTCGAAAATGTGGTAATAAATATCACGTCCTGTACCACTTTTCCCTGTTTGTTCTTTTTCATCAAAAAATTCGATATCAAAATCTTTAAACAGTTCCAAGACATTTTCTTTATTTAAAAAAGTCATCCTTTCACGTTCTTTATCTGTGAAACCTTCATAGTTACTACCAAAAAAATGACCTGCAAATCTTCCTTGAGATTCGATTTTATTTGATATGTGAATCCACAATTCCTTAAATCTTTCTTTTTGAATAAATGGTAGAGTATTTACAGCCAAAAACAGATTAACTTTTGGCAAATTGTTCCAATTTATTTCCTCAAATTTTCCAGAAATAGTGCAACATGAATCCAACTTATTAATATCTTTTCTTTTTCGAAGAACTTGAATGGCTGTTGTTTCCCCATCGATTGCCCAAACAGTCCATCCATTGTTCAATAAAAAGGCTGTATCATTTCCACATCCACATCCGAAATCTATAGCTATTCCAGCTTTTGAAAAAAGATTTACCACATTTAGTGTAACTTGAGCGGGTGGAAGATAAAGTTTTTTTGTATAATACTTATTCCAACCTTGTTGGGGGAATAAAAAAAGATAACAGCCTATTATGAATCCAATAAGCAATAAATAAACTGTAACTTTATTGAACATTTTGAAAGCCTTGCAAACGTAAAATGTCCCATTCCTCAATTGACAAAGCGGTTAGAACATGGTCTTCCCATTTACCGTTTATCAAAAGGTAATTTCTTGCATAACCTTCCACAATAAATCCTAAGCGATTCAAGAGCTTTGCGCTTCTCGTGTTTATGGGCATGTAGTTTGCCATAATCCTATGAAGGCCCAATTCTTCAAAAACAAATTTGATAGAAGCTTCCAAAGCTTCAAACATCAATCCCTTGCCTTCATACTCCTGATCGATTTTATAACCCAAGTAACAGGCTTGAAAAGCTCCGTAAAAAATTTGTGTGAAATTGCAAAAACCGATGATTTTACTCGGGTCCTCTTTAGGCCTGATGATAAATCGAGCAGATCTTCCCTCCTCACCTTCCCTTATCCAATTCTCTAACTTTTTTTCTGCAGGATTTGTCGATTCCCAATTTTTCAAGTGTTTGCTATTGCGTGTTTCAAAATCCTCAATTGCCAAAAGATCCTCTAAGCTCGGTTTACTTAAAATTAAATTTTGCGTTGTTAACATACCTCGGCTAGAAGCTCCATTACTTGCAATATTCCCTCTAATAACTAATAATATTGATGATTTCTAAAAATTTATTCAACTTTATTCATTGGAATTCGGCTTTTTTGGCAAGAATGGAAAAGTTTCGAAAAAAAGAGCATGTTAGAATTCCACTCGATTTGGCTTCAAAAGGATTAATTTTAAGATGCAAGACTTGTCCACCTATGCCTATCACATGAGTTGCCTACTAAGAGCTTTAATCTATATTGAAGAACATCTTAATGAAACTCTTGAGTTGGATACTTTAGCAAAAATCGCTCGAATTTCCCCTTACTACTTTCATCGTCTTTTTCGAATTTATCTGAACGAAACGGTTGCAGATTATGTGAAGCGTCTTCGTCTACAGTGCGCTGCACAACATTTGCAATATTCCAATTCCTCAATCACAGATATCGCTCTTAACGTCGGTTATGAGACTCCCTCCTCTTTTACAAAGGTGTTCAATCAGGTGATGGGACAGTCTCCCAGCCGATACCGCAAGACGATGCAGCCTGTGCTCAAAGGCATTATGGAAAGAATGAGGTCCACTGAGCAAGAAAAAAGGATGCTTAGGCCCAAGTTTATAAAACGAGAAGATGAGGAGATTTTATTTGCACGTCAAACGGGCGATTACAATAAAACCCCCGAAACCGCCTTCTTTATCCTGAAACAATTTCTTGAGGAGCGGAGCATCGAAGTTTCTCAAGTAGAAGCTTTTTATGGAATCGCCTTAGATGACCAGCATATCGTAGAAAGAACTCTTTGCCGCTTTGACGCCTGTGTTTCCTTAAAGAAAGTCGTCCCTGAGAGAGGGGAAGTGGGGAGGAAAACTCTTCGCGGGGGACGCTATGCGGTCTTTACTCACCATGGTAAAGGCACACCGGATGAAATAGAAAAGGCCTTAGATACCATCTTGCGCGTGTGGTACCCCTCCCTTCAAGAAGAGAGCTTGGGAGACTCCGTCCCCTTTTTTGAATTTGTCCATTGTCTCGACAAAACCGTACCTGAAGATCAGCGAAAAACAAACATTTACATCCCACTAAAGAAAACGAGGTAAGAAGTTTATGCTATCTAAAATGTGCTTATTATTGTGCGCATTATTAATACCAGTTCCTAATCTTGCATATGTAAAAGTTGGGGTTGGACAAACGGACATTACCCCTGCTCTTGGAACACCTTCTGCAGGTAGTTTAGAAAGGGTTGGGGGAATGAAAGGGATCAACGATCCTTTGCTTGCGATTGCAATGGTCATTGACAATGGGGAGAAATTGATGGCCTTTTGTAGCGTGGATCATCTGGGTTTCTTGCATGAAATGACGGAAGAAGTAAAGCGCAAGGTGCATGATCACCCTGCTCTTGCTAAATGTGAAGTATTTATTGGATCCACTCACACCCACTCCGGTGGAGGAGGCTATCTTAATCTTCCTGATTTAGGAGAGTTAATTGCAGGACCCTATGATGCCAACTTAGTAAAAATAGGCGTGGATGGCGCTGCAAATGCCATTATTCAAGCATTTGAAAATTTACAGCCTGCAAAAACAGGAATGGGGTACGGACAAGTTAAAGAGATAACGACTTATGCCGGGGTTTTCCCAAAGAAATTAGATCCTCCTACTGATTTAGCAGTCATCAAAGTCACTAAACAAGATGGCTCTCCCCTCGCTGTATTTTTTAATTACTCCCTTTATCCAGATGTATTAGTCTATGAGACTAATGAAAATTTGATGCATTTTTCAGCCGACGTCGTAGGCTATACTAGAAGGCACATCCAAACTTTAATTGGAGGCGATGTCACACCGATCTTTTTTAATGGAGCAAAAGGGGAACTATTAACAAAGATTTTGTTCCCAAACGACCGCTTCAAATCCTGTGACGTTATCGGAAAAACATTGGCTGAGGGTGTATCCCAAGTCTGGAATACCACTCAGGTGAAGGATAAGATTGCCATTTCGACTTTGCAACACGCCTATATTTTTGAACCGAAACCCACCCCATCTGGCTTTGTGTTGCCTGCTGAAAATTATCAAACAGAAATTAATCTAATTGTATTTGATCAAATGGACGCCTTCGTTACGATTCCAGCTGAATTAAGCTGCGCTTACGTTCCTGTTTTAAAAAGTCACGCAGCGAAAATGGGATTTCGTCAATTATCGGTTTTAGATATTGTCAACGATGCCCATGGCTATGTTTTTTCTCCAGAAAGTTGGAAGCTTTTGCCCGAAGAGGTCGAGTTTTCTTGGGGTGGCGAAACGTATGGGCAAACGATGGAAAATAAGATTCTCGATCTTTTAGAAACGGCATCCAAATAGAAGGCCTGCATGCAGTTAAATCCAGCTTTTATTTCCAACGTGCGGGATCTTTATGGAGAAACAGGCGCTGCGTGGTTAAATAATTTGCCCTCTCAATTGGCGTTGCTTTCAGCAAAGTGGGAGATGCGCTTTCTTCAGGCAATGCCCAATCTTTCTTATCATTTTGTTGGTTTGGCAGAGTTTATATCGACAGGTCAAATAGCGATCATCAAGATAGCGCCTGTAAGCAAGAATATTTCCACTGAAGCAACGTGGCTGCATTGTTTTACAAAAGGCGTCCCACAAGTCTATTGGTATGATGAGGAGCAGTGCGCACTCGCAATGGAGCGTCTTAAACCCGGATTTTCTCTTAAGACACTTGTTCGAGAAGGCAACGATGATGTAGCCACTAGAATCATCTGTCAGACAATCAGAGAGTTACAATCCCATCAGCAGAAAAAAATCAAACTTCAACATGTATCCGAACTTGTGCAAACGCTTTCTTTGTTGAAAGGCCATTTGGATAATCGAATTTTGTCGAAAGCCGAATCGTGGTTTCGCGACTTGACCAACGACCGTACTAGGGATGTTATTCTCCACGGAGACCTGCATCACGACAATATTCTATCTAGCGGCTCGACGTGGAAGGTGATCGATCCCCATGGCTACATCGGGGATCCAGCCTTTGAGATGGGGGCAATGATTTATAATCCGTGTGATTGCTTTCCTCATGATCGCTCTCTTTCTGAAATCGTTGAAAGACGCTTAAAGATTCTCATTGATGAGCTTCCCTTCGACGCTGAGAGAATTAAGGCCTGGGCATTTTGCAAGACCGTTCTCTCAATAGGATGGACCTTTGAGGACCATAAAAAAATTCCCAAATTTGAAGTTCAAATCGCATCTGCTATTGATAAAACGATCTGAGCTCTTCAAAGAGAATTTGTGCGATTTTTCTCATCTAACCATTTAAAAGCCGGTTGAGGAATACCCAAATATTCCTGAACAACCTCTGAAATAAGAGAAAGACCATTTGAGCTATTCGTAAATAGAATAATCGCTTGCTTGCGACTTTTTGACCCTACAACAAAACTTTTGAATCCTTCATTGTCTCCCCAATGCCAAAATGAAGTATCTAGGGTAGTGCGCTGAAGACCCCATCCTAAACCCCATGAAATGGAATTTCCTTCGTGAACCACAATTTGAGGTTTTAACATTTCAATGAATGTCTCCGGTTTAAGTCCAACATCTTTCAAGCAGGCGATAACAAATTTTGCATAGTCTAACGAGGTAGTGTGCAATGTGAATGCTGCATTTTGCGGTATTTCCTTGCGACTTTCAATTGGATGGCCATCCACATCATGGCCAGAAGCTTTTTCATTATTATTCACCCACTTATAAGTGCTGTGATTCATTCCCAAAGGAATAAAAACATTTTTCACCATATATTCTTCCAAAGATAAGCCTGACAAATGTTCTACAACTCTTTGCAAATAGAGAAAACCCTCTCCCGAATAGCTAAATCTTTCCCCTGGCTGAAAATGGATCTTCAGGGATTCGGTCTTGGGTCTCCAATTGGGAAAACCGCTGGAATGGGCTAAAACCATTCGTGCAGTAATATATTCAAGCCTTTTGTCATCTTTGATGTCTTGATAAACCAAATATTCACTGAGAGGTGTGTCTAAATTTAATTTATCACTTTCTACCAACTTTAGAACCCCATAGGCAAAAACGGGTTTGCTTAAAGAAGCAGCCTCAAATAACGTATCAGCAACGATAGGATCTTTGTTTTGTGCATTTTTGAGCCCTAACTCTAAATGCACGACGACTTCAGCATTTTCAATAATTGCAAGTGAAAGGCCTGGTATTTTCTTTTCTGCCATCCATGTTTCAATTTTTTTGGAGTCCACTTCTGCCTTGCTTCATTTGTTTTGATAACATTATAAAATGACCCATCATTAAAGCGAGCATTTTATATGAAGATGTTTTGGGTATTTTTGGGGTGGGTGGTTCTTTTTGGAACTGGGTGGGGCGAAGAGAGTTTAGTCAGCTTTGAGACGGAGGATTGCTATATCTCTTTCGTCGAGAGAGAGGGGGAAAGATTCGTCGTCAAACAAATTAAAGACGCAAGGCCGGATGAACAGTTCCTTCTAATTTTAGATGCGCTTGGCTGTCATATAGCTGAGGAGGCTAATATTCCAGTAAATAGGGTGCGAATTATCCCTGCAAATGCCCCCTTTCCTGGAAAAAAAGTCCTGGAACTCCCTGCCACCCTGCACACTTTTGCAAAGGGGGTTAGCAGCGATGAAGCTAGCTCCTATCGCGACCTTGATTTACATCAGCGTTACCTAAAAGAAAATACACCTCTCTGGCATCGTTGGGGGCCCTTAGCACCTGAAGACACTGGTTTGACGAAAAGGATCATTCACAATATGGCTAAGCATCCAGACTTGCCAAGTCTAGTAGCCCTAGATACTTTTGTAGGCAATTCTGATCGGAGTCCACCCAATCTCTTTTATGATAGCCTCAGCGATCATTTTTGCGGGATCGACATGGCAGCATCTTTCAGAGCACCCCTTGCGGAGGCTGCGTGTCGACAGTTAAAAGGCATGCGCAAAGAACAATTTGATCAAGTGACGCTGTCTGCATTGCAAAATTATGCTAGCACTTTGGAAGTCCTACTGAAAACATGGCCTCCAGAGGAACAGGAACGGATGTTACTACTTTATAGCGAAAGGGCAGGCTTCAAAAAAGGCAGTCACTTATCTGATCGTGACGTGAAAAATAGAATCGCATTTCACATTGCGTGTATTAGAGATAACTATTTGTGGAGCGTAGAGCTGGTGAAGGTCTTAAGCATATTTCTGAAGGATTTCAATTAAGTATTTCTTCGCTTCTGGAGAGACGTTCCAGATGCCTGGTGGATGGATGGTAAGGTGCTCTTTTAGCGTCGTGTTAAAGCCGTGGAAAAAACGTATATAATAATGGGCGGTGTTCTCAAAACCTGCTACGGGGAATTTTTGTTGATAACGGTTGAAAAACTCAGTGTCTTCCCCCCGGGATAGATCGGGATAGAGGATTTCCGCTTTTTTTCGAAATAGGACCGTTCCTTCCAGTTGCTGACGAGCCACCCAGGCAGCATTTGTCTTTAAGTCATAGCGCACTTGTCTTGTTAAATAGTTCATATCGGCATCTGTTTGTACGAGGTGAGCATATTGTTTCTGAAGCAAGTCTGGATGGTGCCAGTCGTCATCATCCCATTGGATGCACAAAGCATTTTCAGGAATATGTGACAGCGCGATATTGCGCAATGCACCAAGAATCTTCTTTTGCTCGAGCTTGATCTCCACGATCAATTCACTATTAAGATCGTTGAAGGAAAATGCGCCATCATTGACAATGATCAAACACTTGTTCGGATAGGTTTGACTTAAAAAAGATTGGATGGATAGCAAAGCCAAAGGGATGTGGTGGGGATCCTTTCCCGTTATCATCAAGGCATATATCGTTTCGCTTTCCATAAATCCAGATTGACAAGATCTTTCTAAAATTTAAAGATAAAACTACCTAACATTTATCATCAGGAGATGAAGTATGATTTCACGACGAATCGGCATTTTGACCCTCAGCGCCTTATTGCAATTCTCCCTAGTGGTTGGAGCTACTCCTGAGGGGGGTGCTTCCGTACAAATCAAGGCTGAAGATGGTTCTACGGTCCAAGTGTTACCCGATGGTTCAAAGACCATTACAAGACCCGACGGAACGACTATCCAGATCAAGCCCGATGGTTCAAAATTCATTAAAGGCCCTGATGGTGTCACGATCCAAGTTCAGCCAGATGGCACGAAGATAATAAAAAAACCTGACGGAACAGAAATTGATGTAAAACCAGGACACTAAAAACCTTTTATAGGCTATACTCCTTTCAAAAGGAGTTTAGCCTATGCCTATTTTCGCTTATCTACTTTCCTTTCTAATCTTTTCAACTCAAGTCATCGCAGAGCCCACTGTTTATATTTATGCAGGACCAGGATCCACAAAGACCTGCCTCGAACAAGCCGAACACACCCTAGAATCCATGCTGAAGCCCTATTACCGCATTGAGCGCATTTACGCAGAACAAATCCTCAACGACCCCTGGGAAAAAAATGCGGCTTTATTGGTGATCGCAGGAGGTGAGGATATCCCTTACGCTAAGGCCTTAAACGGAATTGGCAATCAAAAAATTAGAAGCTATGTCGAAAATGGCGGATCCTTTCTTGGTATATGTGCGGGAGCTTATTATGCAGGTGATTTTGTCGAATTTGCGAAAGGGACTGAGCTAGAGGTGTTGGGTGAGAGGGAGTTAGCCTTTTTTCCTGGCACTGTGCGAGGCCCAAACCTTGCCCCTTATGTCTATCGCAGCGAACGCGGTGCTCTTGCAGCCCACATTTTGTGGAAAGATGCCTTAAAATTTCCTCAAGACACACCTTTTACTGTTTACTACAACGGTGGAGGCTATTTTGTGGATGCGGAAAGTAAAAATAATGTGCACGTGTTGGCCACGTATGATACACCTGATCGCCCTGCAGCGATAGTCGAGTGTGAAATAGGTTCAGGGAAGGCGATTTTGAGTAGCGTGCATTTTGAATTTGATCCTGCTCTTTTTGACCCCAAAGACCCTTATTTAGAAGCCATTAAAGCTGAGATGAGTGAAAATCAAAATCGCCTCAACTTGGTCCAGCATTTATTGGAGAGGCTGCTCTAAATTTCCTGGAAAACGTTTGTGCCGAATTCACCTGGACGGGATTTCCACTCAAAATGCTCAGTGAGGGTAATTTTGCCCTTTTCATTACATCCTAAAGGGAATAAATGCGACACAAATTTGTGTCACTAAAATTTTGACACAAACTTGTGTCATATTTATTCGAAAAAAAGTCTAAATTGCAACTTAATTGACAATCTCTACAGAACTAAGTATAGCTTGGATTTTAACAGAAAATTAAGGTTCACCGCTAGAAAGATGTTCTTAATAAGATTGTTAGGGCTACTTTTTACATTGGGGTTGCAGGCTGTTGACTTGCAAGTGGTTGAAAAAACCATTTCTGTTAATGGGCAGCAGGCACAGGTGTTTGCTATCACGCAACCCGATGGGACACTGGGACTTCAGATAAGCAAAGCGCAACCCTTCGACGTCCAGCTTAAAAATGATCTTGAGGTGCCAACTTCTCTGCACTGGCACGGTCTCATTTTGCCTAACGAGCAAGACGGCGTAGCCTTTGTCACACAATATCCCATCTATCCCAAGCAGTCCTATCATTACCAATTTCCCTTAGTTCAATCGGGCACATTCTGGATGCATTCCCATGTGGGTCTGCAAGAACAGAAATTGCTGAGCGCTCCCTTGATCATCACTGACCCTGAGGAGACCTCTCTAGCAGATCAGGAAGTGGTTCTTCTCCTCACTGATTTTACTTTTAAGTCCCCATCAGTGATTTTAGAAAAATTGCGCTGCCAAAATGCTGGCCATGCTATGGCGATGGATAAGCCAGACGTTGTAGAAGTAGACTACGACGCTCTTTTGACTAATTATAAAACTCTCGAAGCTCCTGACACCGTGGAAGTGACGCCGGGAAAAAAAGTCCGCCTCCGCATTATTGATGGAGCGAGCGCAACCAATTTTCACATCGACTTAGGGCAGTTAAAAGGAGAAGCGATTGCCGTCGATGGGAATCGCATCCAACCCTTCTCCAATTCTCGCTTTGAGCTGGCTGTTGCGCAGCGCATCGATCTCATCGTTCAAATTCCAGAAGCTGGGGGTGCTTTTCCCATTCTAGCGCAAGGTGAGGGCACCAATCTACAAACGGGCCTCCTTTTGCACACAAACAATGCAACTCTCCCGAAGCTATCAGGAAAAGCCTTACATAAAGCAGACCCCCTGACAAATGCGCAAGAAAGCACTTTACGCGCCTTGAACCCCCTCTCTAGTAAAGCCATAGATAAAAGACTTATCGTGGATTTAGGAGGGAATATGGCCAACTATCTGTGGACCATTAACGGACAAGCCTGGCCCGAATCGACCCCTCTCATAGTCGACAAAGGGCAACGCGTGGAGATGGTTTTTAAGAATCCAACGACCATGTCGCATCCCATGCATCTCCATGGGCACGTTTTTCAAGTGAAATCAATCAATGGCAAACCCTTTGAAGGAGCACTGCGCGACACTATTCTCGTCATGCCAAATTCCTCGGTGACGGTTCAATTTGATGCTGACAATCCCGGTGTCTGGCCCTTGCACTGCCACATTCTCTACCACATGGAAGCTGGCATGTTCACAGTTCTAAGATACTCAGACTTTATTCAACCTCTTATCTGCAAATAGAAATAATCTTTGCTTTTTTATTTCAAATAGTATATAATACATTTTATGATTCCACGCTTAGATTACAATATTCCAGTCATTTTAACAACTTCACAAACGCTTGCCCTCAAGATAAAGTCATCCACGCATGAATCCGATAGACCTGAATATGCCGATTCTCTTTTCGAAGTGATAAGATTGGTAGGAGCTGGTTTTGAAGTCACCCGGAGAAAAAAGGGTAATCCACCCCCCTTCAGAGGAGTGGCGATGGCTTTGGGTCCTTTAAATGGGCCTCAAAGCGATCAGGAAGCGATGAAAGTTAGAACCCTTTCGCTTGAACTCTTAAGCAATATTGAAGATCTGCAAATGGCTAAGCAGATTCCCTTGACCCTGGAACCAAAGCCAGGAACGACTAAGCAAGAGCTTTTCGACATCATCGAGAGTAAAGGGATTGTCCGCTATTTTATAGAAACGGTTGCCCTTAAGAAAAAGGCGGGCTTTGTAGATTACAAAAAATTCATCAGTTTCATAGCCCAGGTCTGTCCCCCAATTTTTAAAAGGCACTTAGAGTTAGTAGAATTGCAAGAAAAGCTGCCAAAGAAAATAAAGCTCAAGGTGAGCCGATGGGACGACCTGCGCACCCTGATCAAGTCAGGGTTGTTTGTGAAGACGATTCTAGAAACTGCTGCCCATGCCATCAGAATCGGCCTTCATCCCCTTCCTCGTGTTCCATGCGCGCAGACAATCGTTAACTTATACCCGACACTCGATGCGATTAATATTGTGGACAGCAACCACAGGGAAGCTGCCAGATGGCTTATGTATCAAACGCGAGTCGTTTCCTTCCGTGAATTATGCCAGTCAATTAGAGCTTCTTGCCAGCAACTCCGTGAGACTATTAGGCAATGGAATGATTACTATCTTCTGTCAGTCGAAGACAAGAGTCAAGAATGGATGGCGGATATTGCTTATCGCTTTTTACCACCGGATAAATTGCCTAAAGGCGTTCTCAACATGAGCCTCTATTCCGTTGGTGAGGGTTTATTTAGCCATCTAAAAAATTCTGACTCTGATCATTTTATCTTGTTTGATGATGCGGCCCATTCTGTTGTTCAGTTCAACGGATATCTGGAGAAACTTTTTTTCCTGTTAATGCGAAATGGACCATTCCAAAAGCGAAAAGAGCTCTATTTTGTTTGCGGTCTTTTCCCAAGAGAAGAAAAGCTCAATGCAACCTACGTGGATTTTGAAAAATATAATGTCAAAATCATCGTCGTCTCAAACATTCTTACGGATAGTTTGGAATCGAAGATGAACAAGGAAAAATTCACTGCTTCACAAAAAGAAAAAATCGAAGATCTCGCTTCACCGACACGTCCTCACCTTGCAACAGAATGGAAAAAGCCCGACTACGTGTCCACTTCTACATTCATCTCTCAAGGCGATAAACGCAATTTTGGCAAAGAGGATTCTGGAGAATTACATGGAGATTTATATTCATCAGAAAAACTCAATGGCGTCGGTCCTATTGAGGAGGTCATTCCACCCTACAGACGAAGATAATGCAGACTAACCTTTTTCCTCACTTAAATTATAACATTCCGACACTTCTCACGTATGCGCAACTGGTGGCGCTCAAAATTCGGTCCACAACGATGGAGTCAGAACTTCCCGAATATGCCGATTCGGTATTCGAAGATTTTAAAAGAATTGAATCGGATTGCGTCTTCATCCGTCGGAAAAAGGGCGATCTTTCATTTGCCGAAGAATTGATGAAGAGAATCGGCCCCTTGGAAGGCCCTAAAAGCGAGCTGGAAGGAAAAAAAGTCCGCACTTTTTGTCTCGAACTCCTCAGCAACGTCGAAGAGCTTGAGGCGACAAAAACCTCAAAAGAAGAGCTCATTCGCATCGAGATAATAAAAAGCATTGTCCGCCATTTTTTAGAAAAGCAGGCTTTGCTAACAAAAGCGGGGTTTTCCGATTTTCGCAAAGTGGTGTCGCTACTTGCCGAGAATTCTCCAGAATATTCCTCCCTTTTCAAAAGGCATCTAGAGCTTCTCGACCTCCAAAAAGGCATACGCCAAAGAGTCAAAAGGCGCAACAATTGGGAAACCGTGCGCACCTTTTTGCGACTCGGGGTGTTTAAGAACATTGCAGAAATAGCAGCAGAGGCGGAAAAGATAGGACTGCGTCCAATTCCCAAACTTCCTCACAAGCAAACCAACGTTAACCTTTACTCGACTTTTGATGCGATTAACTTATTGGACAGCGAATACCGAGAAGCAGGGCGATGGCTCATGGTGCACACCCCTGTTATTACTTTTCGCGAACTCTATCAGTCGATCAAAGCCTCTTGCACCCAACTGGAACTAAAACGGCATGGACCCTTGCCTGAGCAAAAACACATTTACTTTGTCTGCGGTGTCTTTCCAAAAGAAGAATATGAAAAAAACACCCTTGACGATCTTTTAGATTACAATGTGAAGGTGAAAATACTCTCGAATCACTTCCTTGAAAGTTACAAAACGATGATGGAAAGAGAAAATCTTCCAGCAGAACTGCGCTTTCGCATCAATGAACTTGCCAATCGAAAATTAGGGCCCGTCACGGAATGGAAGACGCCTGACTTCATGTCACTGAGCATATTCGTCTCTGAAGGTTATGCAGGAACACGCCGTCGGCCGGGTTTTGTCGACTTATACCTTCCCACTCAGTCTACCAAACACCTCAATGGCGTTGGTCCCATTGTGGAGGTCATTCCACCCTATCGAGCTTCACCTTAAAGATGTAGGGCGAGGCAGCTGATTCTGCTGGTGTTAGGGTGTTCGCAGAAGTGCTTTCAATTCCCCCTATAATGTAGCCAAGCACATGCGACTTGTGCTTCAGCTGATCAAGCGCGATGACGTCATTGACATAAAGGGGTAAATCTCTTTTTAGGACAAAGGCAGCGTCCGATCCAAAGAGCAGAGGATTTCCTGGATGGCTAAATTGAGCGGGAATCGTGGGATATTGATTCGCCATGATATATTGGGTAAAGTTGTGGTCCTTATCAATTTTTATGGTCGTCACTTCATTGGTAAAGGGAATGTGAGCGTCTGTCTGAAAGACTCCATTTTGGAAAAATCCATAGGTCATCCCGCCCAAAACGATCACATACATATCTTGAGTTTGACCAGAAAAGAGTCCTATAGTGGCGCTATCATAATTATTCATGGCTTGCTTAAAGGCTGCCGGATCTTGTGGATCACGCATAAAACTGTTGCCGTCAGGGAGAATCTTCACTGGCACCGTCCAAATGCCTCCTGATTCTGTAAAGACCCCTGACAAGGCCATATAAGCAGGGTAGGGAGTGTATTTTCCCGCCAACCAAACAGGCACGACATTGAGGTCTCGACGGCGATAGACGGGATTTTGCGCCGGCTGAGTCGCCGTTGGAACGACAGAAAGTCGATTGCCATCATCAAAGATGTGAAAAGTGCGCACCTGCTCTGTATAAATGCCATTCGAGTTTCCGTTGTACAACCCCGTGAAGTTTTGTCCAAAAATGAGCAACGTGGGGTATTCAGGACCCAATTGGTTCATATACCCGCCAGTGACCTGTAATAGAGGATCTGAGGTTTGGCGAATATATTGAGAAGCTATGCGCTTTTTGCCGGGATTGATCACCCAGTGGATAAGTCCTGGAACATCAATGGCGGTCAGAGTCGATTTTGTGGTCATTTGATTCGTCGAAGAATCGATTCCATAACCCCCCACCATGTAAAGCGTGTGACCTTTCTGATAGGATTCTGGACTCGTCACGGTAAGTGTATCGATTACTACATCTGTTAGACCTGCTGAGCTGTCCTGTAAGGTTCTCGACCAGATTTTGCCGCTCTCAAAATCGATGACATAGACCGTATTGTTTTGCGTATAGGGTGGAAAATTATTGACATTGGGATTGTTGCTAAATCCATGAAGACCATTCGTTCTTCCGGCAATCAATAGGCATTTGTCTTTATGAATTCCTACAGCGCCAGAGTGCCATCCATTGGGCAGCTGCAGTTTGGATTTTTCAATGGAAATTGTGAACGGCAAATCCGTGGGGGGAAGAACAGGACTTACAGTAGAGGTTTGATTGTCCCCAAACAGAGCTAGGGGAAAGCAAAGGAAGCAACTTAAAAGGATATTTCTCATAGGCTGGAGCATTCAAAAAAAGTGAAAATAATTTCAATATAAAAATTTAACTTTACGCCGTAAATGACCGATGAAGGGAATCGAGAATGACCGACGAAGCGAATCGAGAATGACCGACTAAGGGAATCGAGAATGACGACGAAGGGAATCGAGAATGACCGACGAAGGGAATCGAGAATGACCGACGAAGGGAATAAGGAAGGTTGACGTTGAGTGGTTGCAAAATTATTCTTGCCCTCCATTTTGATATGTGATATATTACATTCCATGAAACTACAACGCACCTTTGTCCGTGAAGAAGCGTACGCTTTATTGCTCAGCTGGATCGTGGAAGGCAAACTTGAACCAGGCAAAAAGCTACGCGACAAGGACTTGGCTGAACAACTTGGCGTCAGCCGCACTCCTATCCGAGAAGCCTTGCTTCGCTTAGAAGATGATGGCCTTGTGCAAACGCGGGCCAACAGCGCAACGCTTGTGAGCCCAATCGATCTTGAGAATGTCTTTCAGCTCTATTCAGTCGTCTGGTCTTTAGAAAAACTGGCCTTGGAACAGGCCTTTCCCCACTTGACCCCTGACCATATTGGGGAGATGGATAAATGCAACCGCAAACTCAAAGAGTCTTTGGAAAAAAATAATCGCTTAGCTGCCGTAAAAGCCGATAATGACTTCCACGCCGTCTACATCGATCTTTCGGGGAATGCTGAACTTCGTCAAATTCTCCTATCCGTTAAGCAAAAATTGACTCGTATCGAACTCTATTATTTTGAAAAAGCACGCGATGCGAAATTTTCCATAAAAGAACATCAAGCCATCATCGCGGCCTTAAAAAAGAAGGACCTAGCTGCGGCCCTAAATGCCGTTGAATCCAATTGGAAATCCAGTTTAACAAGGATCAAAACAGTATGAATTCACTAAAACAACAGGTCTTAGAACTATTGAGCGCCCTTATTCGCATTCCCTCGATCAATCCCAATCTCACCGATGAAAAAGATCAAAACGAAATGAACATCGCCGTTTATGCACGCGACTGGTTGCAAAAACACCACATTAAGGCCGTCATCGAAGAAGTTCAGCCAGGAAGGCCCAATGTCTATGCGGAGGTGGGAGAAGATCAAGGTAAAACCCTTTGTTTTTGTGCTCATCTCGACACTGTCGGTGTGAAGGAAATGACCATTCCGCCCTTTGAACCCGTTGTGGAGGGTAACAAAGTGTACGGTCGGGGAAGTTGTGACATGAAGGGCGGCCTTGCAGCGGTGATGTGCGCAGCAAGGGCGTTTGCTGAAGCCAAGCTGCCAGGAAAACTCATCTTAGCACTTGTTTGCGATGAAGAATACACCAGCATCGGGGCTGATGATTTTGTGCGCAGGCATCGTGCTGACGCTTGTATTTTAACAGAACCGAGCGATCTCAATCTGCTCATTGCCCATAAGGGCTTTCTCTGGGGAAAAATCGCGACGCAAGGTAAAAGCGCCCATGGCAGCCGCTGGGACATAGGCGAGAGTGCCATTAATAAAATGGGAAAAATTTTGACAGCTCTTGATACTTTCGATAAAACCATCCTGCGCAAGCGCGTCAAGGATTTGGTGGGACCTGCCTCCCTGCACGTCAGCTTGATTGAGGGAGGAAGCGGGATCTCAACCTATGCCTCCTCGTGCACGATTCATCTAGAAAGGCGGACACTGCCTACGGAGCAGCGTGAAGAAGTGCAGGCTGAACTGGACGAAGTGATCCGCACAGTAGATCCGGAGGCCTCTATCGAATGGTACTTCTATCGCGAACCTTTTGCTTGTGATGCAAAAGAAGAAATCGTTGAATGTGTAAATAATTCTTTTAGAAATGTGCTTGGCCTTGATCCCAAACATATCGGATGGGGGATCTGGACAGATGCCGCCATTTTTCAAAAAGCCGGCATCCCGACAGTTAACATCGGCCCGATCGGTTTTGGTCTACACGAACCTGTCGAGTGGGTCGATATAGATTCGGTCGTTCACAATGCTTCGATCTTATTCCATGCAGCTAAGGAGTATTTAAATGCGGCCAACATTCTGCGTAGGTGAAATCATATTCATCTAAACTGGGATATCGTTCGCGCTGTCCCTGCTTAGCCCGCTCATCGATCTGCTTCATATCTTCAGCAGAGAGGATAAAATCCATAATATCTAAGTTTTCTTGGATATGTTTCTTGTTCTTACTCGCTGGCAAGGGCATGCATCCATGCTGGATGATCCAGCGCAAAGCAACTTGTGCAGCGGATTTATTGTATTTCTTTCCTAACTTAGCAAGAAAAGCGTCAGAACCGAGGCGTCCGCGACCAAGGGGAGCCCAAGCCTGAACGGCAATCCCCTGGCTGTCACAAAACTTCAAGAGGTCAAAGTCGCAAAATTGCGGGTGCATTTCGACTTGCACCCAGGTGATGGGCACGCCGACTTCAAGAGCGCGTTTGACATGGTTGCTGTTGACATTGCTGAGACCAATGTGGCGGATCTTCCCTTTTTGCCTAAACTCCTCTAGCGTCTGGAGCGTCTCTTCAATGGGAATTTGGCTATTGGGCCAATGCAATAGATAGGCATCCAAATAAGTCGTTTGCAGTCGTTCCAGGGTGGCATTTAAATCTTCTACCAAACTTTTGGGAGCTTGCTTATCCCGCCATACCTTTGAGATGATGTAAAATTCAAGCCTTCCGGCGCGGTTGACTTCTTGTCCGATCGGTTCAAAATTATCGTAAAAAGTGGCTGTATCGATGATGCGATAGCCAGCATCAGCTGCGGCCGCTACGGCCTCAGCACATTGTCGTCCCTTGAAAGGATAGGTGCCAAAGCCAACTGCTGGGTATTCTATCCCATCAATGTAACAGACCCCTTTTGCATCGATTTCGACCGTTGCCATGAGATTACTTGCGAATAAAAGTAATAGGTTTAAAACCGCGAAAGCCTTCAAATGGCACCTCGACTTTATTGTGATGAAAGGTCACATCCATCACGGGGTTAATTCCATATAATTCAAGGAAACGCGTTTTGCCTGAAAAAGTATCCCCCTCCTTGAAATAAAGGGGCATTTTGATTTTGCCATAAGCGAAGTAAAGCTGCCCCTCTTGTAAAGAGATCTGTAAGAGGCCGTAACCTGGGGCCTCATAAGTTCCCACGTAGCTGCTTAAATCCGTTTTGGATGGTACTTTTATTTTTTCCAAGCCGTCCAAGGCACTTTGCAAGGCCTGTTTGGCCACCATGCGCCCTTTTTGGATCTCCGTTACCCAATCAATCGTACTGAGCCCTAAAAAAGCATCCAAAATGTGATTGCGCAGGCAATTGGCGATGTAGTGTCCATCGCTGCTGCTATTTGTCAAGATGACGACTCCCATGTTGGATTCGGGCAATAGGGCCACTTCAGAAGCAAAACCTTCCGTCGTACCGCCATGGTGAATCACAGTGTGGCCGCGGTACTGGGCGACATACCAGCCCAAACCGTAACCGTGTTGAGACACTTCGTTGTTTACTTTAGGTGGAGAAAGTGGGATTTGAATCGAATGCGTTTCTGCCAATGTCGTCGGTTGGATCACCATCCGGTCTAAAAATTTTCCATCCGATAGTTGTAGGCGAATCCAATTGGCCATATCCAACACGTTTGAAATGATCCCACTGCCAGGATTGACGCTGTAAGTGTTCAAAAAGGAAATCGTTTGGAGTTTCCCATCCATAATTGCATGGGGATAAGAATAGTCCAAACTGATCTGCAATTGTTTGAGGAGCACGCTTGAGGCTTTCATTTCGAGGGGCATAAGCAAACGCGTGGTGACAGCTTTTTCCCAAGACTGCCCCGTCACCCTTTCTACGACGATGCCTGCCACAGCATATAAAAAATTATTGTACTGAAACTCTTTGCGAAAGGTGGAACCTGGATCCAAGTGTTGGATGAGTTCAAGGATCGATGTGCGCGGGATTTCTGATGCTATCCAAATGGCATCGTGGCGAATTACCCCGGACCTGTGAGCGAGGAGGTCGCGGATGGTGACTTGCTGGCCTAAAGCAGGATCTTGCAAAGCAAATTCAGGGATATATTTTTTAACGGGGTCGTCCCAGGCGACTTTGCCTTCGTCGACCAGCTGCCCCAACAATGTGGCTGTGAAGGCTTTTGTGCACGATGCGATAGGGAACAGGGTTTCCGCAGTGACAGGAAGGGCTTCGTCTAATTTACGCGTGCCATAGCCACGCGCAAAATGGATTTGATCATCCACGACGATGGCGATGGCGACTCCGGGTACTTTGAATTCTTTGAGGGCGTGGTTAGCTAAAAGATCGATTTCTTCAGTTAAAGGGGAAACAGCAGTTAAATGATTGACCATACAAAAAAACAGGAAGCTCAAGATTTTTGTTTTCATTTAATCCCCGCTAAAATTTTATAAGGTCTAATGGTTCATGTCTATGAAATTAATCTGTGATCAGATGTTAGCACGCTTAGGACGTTGGTTAAGGGCCGCGGGATATGATACCGTTATCGTCGAATCTTCGCGGGAAGATTCTGAGATACTCAAACAAGCGCTTCATGAGAAGCGGCTATTGATTTCGCGCGATCGCCACTTCCTCGCCATGCCTTCCGCTTCTGGGCATTTGATTTGGCTTCAGAGCAATAAGGTCCAGGATTGCGCAGAAGAACTTAGCCAAAAGCTGCCCATCAACTGGCTGCACGCCCCCTTAACCCGCTGTTTGGTTTGCAACGGCGTTCTTGAGCAAGCCCATGAGCATGAAAAAAAACTTGTGCCTGAGGATGTCTTAAAGAAAAGCTCGCTTATTTGGAAATGCCCTTTGTGCTTACGCGTGTATTGGGAGGGCAGCCATGCCAAGCGCATTTTGCGCACCCTAAATAGCTGGCAACTTAAGCGCTTCGGTTAGTCTTGTAGGTATGCAGCGCTTCAAACTTATCAAAGGGAACAGCTATAGGGGGACCATTACCTGTCAACTCGAGATGGGTCAAACGAGGACAGATTGTCGCAATGCGCACGAGGTGCTCTTGAGTAAGAATGGTTCCATTCCAATCCACTGCCAAGCGCGTGATTTGGGGGCATCTTTCTAAAAGTGCGATTAACTTCTGGCTAGGTTCTGGAATACCTGCTTCTAGGTCGATCTCTAATTCGCGTAAGTTTGTTGAGGCTTCCACAATGGCCTGGACGTTGGCTAGGTTATTTTCACTGATCGTCAGCTGCTCATGGAGGGACATGCGCAAAGCCGCTCTGAACTTTGCATCTTCGCGGATGATGTCGGCTAAATGCTCGATGAAATTTAAAGACTGGTCGAAAATCAGATCCATAGGCACTTGACGAAGGTGCAAGATATGCAAAAATTCCAAAGGAAACAGTTCTATCCCCTGCAGCCACAAAAGATCGCAGCGTGCGGCAGCCTCGACATCTAAAGTGATGCCTCCCCGGTAAGGGTGACAAATCAAATGGAGTTTTCTTAGCTGAGGCAGTTGCAAAAGGGCATTGATATTAGCTTTGGAGGCTTGAATGCCCTTTAATGTGAGGGTCTGCAAATTAGGGAACAAGAAGACTTTGTCTTTGTCTTTGTCATTACAAGTTGCAAGAATGCGAAGAGCTTCATTGGTAAAATTCCCCTGCAGAGCAATGTCAGTGAACTGGGCACCTTTCGTCGCTAGGAGTTGCACGACAGCATCTTGACTTTGCTCTTGGCGTTCTAATTTACCCTCAAATTTTCGTAAATTAGGACAATGCACAAGAAGTGCTGTGACATCTTCTAATTTCCAGTGTCCTTGCCCTTTATGAAGATCTACGATGGCTTGTAAATGGGCCCATTGCCTGGCGTTAAAGCAATGCCGATTGAGATGAAAGTCTGTGCTGAGGGACGTTAAACGAGGGAAATATTCGAGTTCTGGCAAAGAGGTTCTATCCGCTCTGCAAGTGAGTTTTAACTCTGAAAGCGAAGCAGCGATTTGGAAAAAATCATTCAAACTCCTCTCATCAGGAAAGGCATTGTCCATCTTAAAATGAGCTAAATAGGGCAAACTCGCCACCCATTTCAAGGTTTCAGGGCGCGCAAGTTGGGGGCAATTATTCATTTCGAGCACTTGTAACTTAGGGAGAAATAGACTATGCCGCATTTCTTGTTCCGAAGGCTGCCACCAGTTAATGCGGATGCAGTTGCTGATATTCAAACGCCGCAAATCGGTTGTGTGCAGCCGAATATTTTGCATGGTTTTTTCGGTTAATTTAGAACAGCCATCCAAGGAAAGGCCGCGCAACTGCTGGCAGTGTCTGACGAGGGCCTGCACCCCAACATCGGTAATGTTGACGCAATCCTTCAGCTCAATCACTTGAAGCTGTGGGCACCTTGTCGCCAGTTGACCTAACATTTCGTTATTTAAATGGAGGGAAGAAATGCGCAATCGCTGCAAGGTTCCTAGATTGGGGTTCAGGAGTAAATGATTCAAATCTTCAAGAGATGCCCCCACTGAAACTTCTTCTGGAAAGAAAAGATCGGGGTTCACCGCCGAAACCGAGGGAGGTGCTTGATTTGCCAAAAGGTTTGAGTGGTGGGCCATGCGATCAAACAGAATGGCCAGGGCGACAAATAGGACAGCTGATGCAGTCAAAATAGCGACAGCACCCGTCCAAACGATGAGGCCTGTCGCAACAGCAACCAAAGGAAGCGCCGAGACTACGGCTACTACCTTAAAGGCCGTTGCTGCCATTCTGCTGTTTCTTTCATCCGCGCGATGGTGGTAGCGCGTCTGCATGTTGAGTGCTGGCCAAGGGTTAATTGCATTATTTGCTATCATAAGTTCTTGTATCATAACCGATCACAACATTAATTAAAATCTTTGTTGCACCAAAATAAACAATCTGTTGATATGGAGATCCGTTCTAACCTAATAGGAGGATACAATGATGCTCTCCATGATTATAGCCAGCCAGACATATGAAAACGCGTGGTTCACATCTAAGCAAAGAACTCTCGTGACCAGTGTGCTTCAGGTGATTTTAGCTTCTTTATTCTTAGGGCTTTGCGCCCAGGTTAGCATCCCTTTGTCTCCTGTGCCTCTCACTGGTCAAACCTTTGGTGTCATGCTGATTGGCGCTGTTTTGGGAAGTCGCAAAGGCGCGCTTAGCGTTCTCTTGTATTTGCTGGAAGGCTGCGTTGGCATGCCCGTATTCGCCTGCCCACCCTTTAGTGTGATGAAACTGTTAGGTCCCACAGGGGGCTATCTCCTCGCCATGGTTCTTCAAGCCTATCTCATCGGTTGGTTTGTAGAGCGCCAAACAAAGTTCAATAGCTTCAAAACAATGACCGCCATGCTAGTCGATAGCACGCTTCAAATGGGCCTAGGGGTTTTGTGGCTGGGTTTTTTCATTGGCTATTCCAACGTTTTAATGTTGGGATTTTATCCCTTTATCCTAGGCGAAGTGCTTAAATCATTTGCTGTGTTGAGCTACCTTAAAGCTAGGGTGAGTTAAGTAGTTACTCGCTGGCTTGATTGTTGCGCTGACCCTTGATATCCAGGAGTTTTTGATCCTCCGGAGACAATTTTGGTGGCTCCAGTTTGACCGTTAACTTGTTCAACTTCCCTGTAAAACGGAAAGGAACATGGTAGTCCTTGTCATCGACGGGTGTACCCGTATCGACTCCCACGTCAAAAGTTTCATCCCATTGTAGGATAAAGGGGAGCGTATGTTCCATGTGTTGGTTAGCGACCTCTTTGCCATCGACTTTTAAGACTCCAGTGCCCCCTTTGCCAAGCCCGCCGCCATCATACTTGAAATCAAAAACAATCTGATGCTTACCGGATGTTAGTGCTTCGCGACCTTCCCAACGCACGCGTTTGAGATCTAATAAGTTATAAACAAAAACGGGTTTGCCTTTGAGGAGATAAAGACCGTAGCCTCCAAAACGTCCACCCTGCGTGACGAGCATCCCTTCTCCCCCGTCCTGAGGAACTTCCACATCGGCCGTTATGGTAAAAGATTTATTGAGAATGGAGGGAGCGTCCCCACCAGGAATTCCAGATAGTTCTCCATTAAATGTAAAAAGAGTTCTACCAGCAGTCACGCTGGGACGAGGAGTTAGAAGGCGTGGTGAAAGGGAATTATCGAGCGGGAACACTTGATACTTAGCAGCTTCTACCAAAAACAGCTCTTGCATTTCTTGTAATTTTTTGGGTTTGCTCGCCGCAAGATCATGATTTTGGGTCCAATCCTTCGTCAAATCATAGAGCTCCCACTTATAAGAATTGAGGACATCGGGATTGCGCTTCGAGGTCAGCTCCCAAGGGGGTTCAAGAGGGGTTGTGCTCGCGATCCAGCCATCATGATAAAGAGCGCGGTTCCCCAGCATTTCAAAATACTGTGTATGATGTGTGGTTGGAGCATTGGCATTGGCCTTGTCAAACGTATAAGCCATGCTGATACCCTCTATCGGTTTCTGAGCTACCCCATTCACCATGGCCGGTGCGGGTATCCGCGTCACTTCCAATAGCGTGGGAACGATATCCACGACGTGGAAGAACTGGTTGCGAATGCCCCCTTTATCCTGAATGCCCTTTGGCCAAGCGATTGCCAATCCTTGACGTGTGCCACCAAAATGGGAAGCAATCTGTTTGGTCCATTTGAAAGGAGTATCAAACGCCCATGTCCATGCTACAGCCATGTGAGGATAGGTTTTATCGGAGCCCCAGACGTCATAAAATTTTTCTAGCTGCACCTTGACGGGCACTTCCACGCCATTGAAGCTCGCCACTTCATTGGGAGTGCCAATGGGTGTTCCTTCAGGGCTGGAACCGTTATCCCCGCTAATGTAGATGATGAGAGTGTTATCCAGTTTGCCAATGTCCTCAACAGCTTGGATCACTCGGCCGATCTCATGGTCCGTATAGGCTAAGTAAGCAGCGTAAACCTCAGCTTGCCGGGCAAATAGCTTCTTCTCATCAGCAGAAAGGGAATCCCACTCTTTTAAGATATCTTTGGGCCACGGGGTTAGTTCAGCATTAGCTGGGATGACACCTAATTGTTTTTGGCGTGCGAAGGTTTCCTCGCGATACTTATTCCAGCCCCCATCGAATTTGCCTTTGAACTTCTCAATCCACTCAGGTGTGGGGTGATGGGGAGCATGCGTCCCACCCGGCACGTAGTAAACGAAAAAGGGCTTGTCAGGCTCGATTGAATTAAGTTGATTCAGCCAATGGATGGCTTCATCTGCCATGGCTGTTGTAAGATTCCAGCCGGGTTTATCTTCATAGGGATAAATCGGGCTGGTATTGCGGAACAAATTGGGCTCCCATTGGCTAGTATCTCCTCCCACAAAGCCATAGAAATAGTCAAATCCAAGGCCACTTGGCCATTGATCGAAGGGACCTACCTGGCTAGCTTCAAAAGCTGGCGTATTGTGATTTTTTCCATACCAGGAGGTGGCGTATCCATTTTCCCTTAAAATTTCAGCGATTGTCGAAGTATCTTTGGGTATCAAGCTATTGTATCCAGGATAGCCTGTGGCCAATTCTGAAATAACCCCAAAGCCCGTTGAATGGTGATTGCGGCCTGTAATCAAGGCGGCACGCGTTGGAGAACAAAGGGCGGTCGAGTGAAATTGCGTATAGCGCAAGCCCATCTCGGCGATGCGATCGAGGGCTGGTGTGGGAATACCGCCCCCAAATGTGCTAGGAGCCCCATAGCCGACATCATCGGTCATGATCAACAAGATGTTGGGTGCGCCTTTAGGAGGGACGACGCGTGCTGGCCAAAAGGGTTTTGATTCCGCGGCATTTAAATTGATCTCCCCCCCAAATGGTTGTGCGGGTGGTGGCAAATAAGTCCCATCTATCGTCGTCGTCGCATCAGGAGCACCGGGTGTGCCTGTTGTCTCCACAGCAAAAAGCACTCCTCCAAATAAGAAGGAGCAGATCAAAAGAAGCTTCATTTCAACCTTTTAATTTTGTAGAAAGGTCTGTGAAAGTTTCGGGAGCATCGACCTTCAATGTGGTGATTTCTTTGGCGTTGGGATCCATTTTATTGAGGTCAATCAGACGTATTAGACGACTATCGTAAGTATGGAAATAATAGCGCTTTCCTGCCAAATCTGCAGCGCTTGTCCACTGCGTTTCTTCATAGACTGGTTTATTGTCCCTCATCTCTTTTACCGCTCCTAATGGGATATCAAACTGATTTAAAATTTTGAATGCGATCACGATCTCTTCTAAGTTATTCTTGCCTGGCAACACTGTAGCCCGGAAGAAACTGGCGCGAATGAAACGCGAAGGAGGGGTAAAATCCCCTGGCAAGCCGAGTGCACCAGAGCCTTGACCAAAGGAAGACAACTCATCCCCATTGATGCTAATGGAGGGTTGATTTAAGGCCTTTAATCCAATGTAATTGCGTGCGTTTGTGGAGTGCCAAGCATATGTGGGGGCATTGGTGATCGTGTCTAAAGGGGCTTCGTAGACATTTAATTCCCCTTTGACATATTCCACGACGATGCGGTCGCCAGAGGCATCCACGACGATGTAATGAATCCCAGGAACAATTCCCCAAGCGCTAAACATAACACCAGCCACTTTGACATTTTTGAGCGCTTCACGCACCTCTTTGACTGTTGCAAAGTTGCCAAGCAGATAGGAGACAAAATCTAAATTGGAGATGACGTTGCTGTCTTGAGGGCTGACTTTTTGGTAATCGGCCCATCCTGGAAAGTAAAAACCGCCACTTGCCAAGCCCTTTTCGTTGACGCCATCGATCATTATTTTAAGGTCATAGGGCGTAAAGCCAACGTGGGCATATTTCGTATTCCATTGTAAACCCGGTTTTCCTGAGGGTGTAGAACCGGTATAGGAAATCCCGCGTGGGACGTAGCTAAGTTTGAAAGGAATGACATTGGCCCCAAATTCTAGCGTGCGGGCAAAGACGATGTCGCCATTGTTCGCTTTGCGCACAATTCCCGTGCAGGCCTCTGCCGCTTGTACGCCTATCAAGGCCACGCAAGCAAACGTTAAAATCTTCTTAAGCATAGATCCGCCTTTTTTTTCCTTTAATTAAGTCGTTCAAAAAATAATTGCAATGTTAACTTCATTGTGCGATAAGCCAATCATAAGCAATTGGAGGTCTATATGGTTTATAAGTTGTTCATATTAACCGCTTTAGTGGGAGTTTTCGCAATGCCAAGTCATGCAGATGAACAAAAATTAGTCATCGTGCGCCATGGAGAGGCAGAAAGTAACATCGCTAAGGTTTACAACTTCAATCCTGAAGATCCCGCTTATAAAGTCATGAATTTGACAGCTAAAGGTAAAGAACAAGCCCAACAAGCCGCCAAGGCCCTTCTTGCGAAGGGATTTAACAACGACAATATCGCCGCTGTGTTTGTCTCTCCGCTTCCACGCACCCGCCAAACAGCCGAACTGATGGCGCAAGCGGGTCTATTTTCCAAGGATAAGATTATCGTGTCCAAAGAGGTCACCGAAGCCCAAGGCGGGGATCTTGAGGGAAAACCAGCAGCTCCGGTTTGGACGGACGAAATTGCCAACGCGCATCATGGTGAGACATTAGAACAAATCCAGGCTCGCGTGAAGCAGTTTTACCAATCGCTCAAGGCGAAATATCCGCAGGGAAATATCCTCGTGATCACCCATGCAGTGCCCGGCGAAAGCTTAATTGAAGTCGTCACCGGAAATAAAGCCAAGTTAAATACAGGCGATTTTAAGGTGATCTCCTGCCTTGGATCCAAGTGCCGAGCACTTTGATCTCTTTGATCCTATCGCTTCGGTAGGAAGCGAAGGGAATCTTGCAAAACAGTTCTATCTCTGTTATTTTCGTGCTCATGACGATTAAACGCATTGAAACAAATGAGGCTCCACGCGCGATTGGACCCTACTCACAAGGCGTCACAGTGGCAAGTATTGGAGGCCAACAACTGCTATTTGTCTCTGGCATGCTGCCGGTGAATCCTACGCTTGGGAAGATGGTCGAAGGGGACATCAAGATGTTGACGAGGCAGGTGATTATGAACCTGCAGGCAGTCTTGAAGGAAGCAGGCAGTCATCTCCAACAAGTCGTTCGCACCGATGTCTTCCTCCTTGATCTCAAAGGCGATTTTGCAGGGATGAATGAGGAGTATGCTGTTTGGTTTAATGGACCCGTTGCCCCTGCTCGGCAAACGATTCAAGTCGCAGCCCTTCCCATGGGAGCGCGCATCGAAATCTCTTGCATCGCCCTCGCATAATATTTGCCAAATTGGTATTGTAGCCTTCCTACCATGAGGTGAATTGTGTTTTTAAGAATTTTTTTCACACTTTTGTGCCTTGTTTGCACAACCCATTCTTACGCTGATAAAAAGGAGCAGGAAGCTGCTGCCATCGCAAAGCTCCCAAGTGGGGTAACTTTTGAAATTCGCGGACAACATTTAGGGAAAAATGTGATCTCCTACATGCATGCTAAGTGGATTGCATACACAAATAAAATTCCCGTGCTGTTCAAGCCTTTTCCCCATTCCAATCAGATGGAGATGCATACGCATGAAAAGAAACTCAATGACAGCACAGAGTGGCCAAAAATGATCCTGGTCAATGAAGAAACGGTTGTCTCCTTTGGAGATCCCACAAAGACGCTCTATTTTGTACCCTACTTTGAAGAAGTGGATTTAGAATATCAAAAGCAGCCGAAAGGGGCCTATTTTCCCGTCAACTGGGAGGACAAGGAGTTTAAGTCACAGATTAAGCAGATGTTGACCCCGACGTCGGGTTATACGGCCATTCAGCTTCCCAAGGGGCGCATTACGGTGGCTGTGCATGTGCGTCAAGGCATTCCGGGTGAAACGCCCGAGGAAATCGCGGCAAACCCGCTTAAATTTCCCAACGAAGAGTACTACATCAACCAGATAAGACGCCTCAACGATATCTTTAAAGGGCGTCCTATGTATATCCATATTTTCACGGATCAAAAAAATCCCGTGCAAATCACTAAACGAATTCAAGAAAGACTGAACATGCATCACATCATCTTTGAATGCCGCCGTGAGGGAAACAACCATAAGGCCAATGCCGTCGATGACCTTTTCAACATGTCGCAATTTCAGTGTTTGATTCGTCCAGAATCCGATTTTTCTTTGGCGGCAGAGCTGATTGGCAACTTTGCCATCGTCATCAAACCCGTCCACCACCGCTTCGTGAAGCGCAAGAACAAGGAAATGGTCGACCAGGTGCATGTGAAGGTAAGGAACTTATAAGTAGCAAACCACAATTAGACGCAAAGAGGAACGCAAAGTTTAGTTTAGGTACTTAGGTTAATTACCTTAAAGACCTTTGCGTCTTTGCGCCTTTGCGTCTAAAAATGCATCTTTCTAGGTGCTGGTCTACAACACGTGGCTAATTGTAGAGATAGCGAAGGTGGCAAAGACGGGCACCTTCGGCACTCTAGTTTCGTAGAGCTTGTGGAAGATATTCAACAAGCTCAAGACGATAAGGCCGGGACATAGGATCTGCAAGACCGGATTTAACATGTTCGCAATCCCCATAAAGCCCAAGTTGGCAATTAGCGAGGAGAGCGCCAGAGTCAGGATAAGGGGCAAGACCATGCGGCCTTTAGTATCCTTCAAAAGGTCTTCGCGGATGTAATCCCCACAAATCGAAACCAGAGGAATCGCTGTGGTGAGGCATGCCATCGCGACTGCAATGCAGGAGACGAGAGCGCCCTTTGGCCCAAGCAAGAGCATGGCGATTGCAGACAGTCTTTCTTCTGGCTTATGGGCGGGGTCGAGCTGTGGAGTGTAGAAGGAGGACACATAAGTCAATCCGATGTACATGACGGAGAGCAACCCCGCCGCAATCAAACTGGCCTTCACCATCTTTTTAAAGGTCTCTTTCCTTGCCAGCTTGCAGTCTTTTTGTTCTTTGTCGACCAGGAAGTGCGACAAAACCAACGGGGCGAAAATAAAGGAAGCAATGAGGTCGAGAGTGTTGTAGCCAACTTTTAAGCCGCTGCTAAACGCTTCAGTATTATTC
>Ga0206912_1051_pt1 | contig 36743 bp, 27 predicted proteins | sample Alteio_BWOrgHeat_75_FD_152933 | JGI IMG/M metagenome (GOLD analysis project Ga0206912, IMG submission 152933) | Enriched cells from forest soil in Barre Woods Harvard Forest LTER site, Petersham, Massachusetts, United States -... | ecosystem: Environmental > Terrestrial > Soil > Temperate forest >... | reverse complement strand
CAAAAAACAGACTCAAGGCAATGCAACAAATGAAGTATATTTATTCACCTCTAAACTGTTGAAACAAGAATGTATAGAATAGCATTAGCTCTACTCATTTTCCTAACCTCCTGCTTTCATTCATCAAATTCTTCAGGTAAGCCTGGGCCAAAATTAGCTAGCATTACCTTTATCGATAAAAATGGCCTTTCAGAGACGATTACAGAAAAAGATAAGCTTAAACAATTTCAAAACTACAATTTTTTAGGCTCGCAGCCTTATCAGAAGGTCTTACGCGTATTTGTTAGAGATGATTCTGGGAAAATTTCCTCTATAGTTACAAGCTATCATGACAATGGAGAAGCTCGGCAATACTTGGAAGTCGTCAATGGTCGCGCTCACGGCAAATATATCGAATGGTACTCCTCAGGCAATAAGCACCTTGAAGCACACATTATCGAAGGCAAAGCCGATATTGACCCAGGCTCTATGGCAACATGGGCATTTGATGGCTTAAGCTATGCCTATCGAGAAGATGGATCCATTGAGGCGCAATTCCCTTACACAAAAGGGCTGCTCAATGGAGAGGTGATTCGATACGCACCCGATGGAACTGTTGCATCAAAAGCACACTTCAAAAACGGCCTAAAAATGGGGATGGAAGAAAAATTCTTTGCCCCCGAAAACCCTTCGGAAATTCTTAACTACCAAGATGGATACCTCAATGGAGAAGCCCTTGGATTTTACGAAGACAAAAAACCATTATGGAAAGAGCAGTGGCTGGATGGCTTTTTGCAAAAGGGCGAGTACTTTTTACCCGATGGATCAGTTATCTGCTCAATCGTTGATGGAAATGGTAAAAAGGCCATTTTTACAGATAGCAAATTGAAAGAGACACGAGAATACTACCGTGGAGAAGAAGAGGGTGAAGTGCTTCTTCTAGATTCAGCAGGGAATACACTTGCACGCTACATACTAAAAGCTGGCAAGAAAAATGGTCCTGAAATTAAATACTATCCAGTAAAAAATAAAAAAGAACCAAAACCTAAATTACAGATCGAATGGTATGATGGCGCGCTTCAAGGAACTGTTAAGAGCTGGTATCCTTCGGGCTCTATCGAAAGCCAGCGTGAATACATGTCAAACTATAAGCAAGGACTTTCAACCGCTTGGTACCTCGATGGATCAGTTATGCTTATAGAAGAGTATGAAAAGGACCGCCTCGTTCGTGGCGAATATCGCAGGCGAGGTGAAAAGAATCCTCTATCGCAAGTTCAAAATGGGAAGGGAACCGCAACGCTCTTTGATGGAAATGGAGCGCTCATTAAGCGGATCCGATATAATGAAGGGTTACCACAGGAGTAAATTAGTATGGCGCAGCAAAATGATACTGAGAAGAAAAAGGCACTTGAAGCCGCTTTAGGGCAAATCCGAAAGCAGTTTGGCGAGGGGGCAGTCATGTCCTTAGGCAAACACTCAGAAAATAGAGAGATTGGCATTATTGAAACCGGAGCAATTACGCTCGACTTAGCCTTAGGAATAGGCGGAGTTCCTCGTGGACGCGTTGTAGAGATTTACGGTCCTGAATCATCAGGTAAGTCAACACTTGCTCTTCATATTGTGGCTAATGCACAAAAAAAAGGCGGAGTTGCAGTCTATATCGATGTGGAACACGCTCTCGATCCCTCCTATGCAACAAAGCTGGGTGTAAATATCGGCGATCTTCTTATGTCTCAGCCAGATAGTGGTGAAGAGGCATTAAACATCGCAGAAGCACTTGCCCGGTCAAATGCTGTTGACGTAATCGTCATCGACTCTGTAGCAGCCCTTCTTCCTAAAGCTGAGCTTGAAGGAGAGATCGGCGACTCTTTTGTTGGATTGCAAGCTCGTATGATGTCTCAGGCACTTCGAAAGCTGACGGCTGCACTCTCAAAGAGCAATACCTGTGCCATATTCATCAACCAAATTCGTGAAAAGATTGGTGTGATGTATGGAAACCCTGAAACAACAACAGGCGGCCGCGCTCTCAAATTCTATTCGTCGATTCGCATTGATCTTCGAAAAGTAACAGGAATTAAAGGCGCTGACAACATAGAAGTTGGAAACCGCGTTCGGGCAAAAGTGGTCAAGAATAAGCTTGCGCCACCATTTAGACTTGCAGAGTTTGATATTCTCTTTGATGAAGGCATTTCAAGAGCAGGATCACTCCTTGACACTGCTGTCGACATGCAGATTGTGGATAAAAAGGGTGCTTGGTTTAGCTTCAAAGGACAGCGTCTTGGCCAAGGCCGCGACAGCGTCCGCGAAGATCTCAAGAAGAACCATAAACTTCTGGATGAAATTGAAAAACTCGTTCTTGCAGCTTGCAAAGAGAAGGGAGCGGCAGCAATTTCAAAGCCAAACGATCTAGATGCACTCCTTTCACCTTCAGAACTCGTTGAAGTGTAGAGGATAATTTAGTAGAGTAGAGAAACTATTAAAAATTGTGAGACATTCACATGCGGTTTCTCTACTCGCTTCTTCTTTTTGCCTCCCTCTCTCTTTATGGGATCAACCCTGAAAAAGAATCTGAAAAAATCTGGTCCACGTATATATCGACCCTTCCACCTTCTAAGCATCGCTGGATTTCTAAATGTGAAGTTTCGTACAAGGATTTTGGAAAATATCTCACATCTCCAAAGAGAGCTGAGGATGAATATGAGCGGTCCAAAGATCTTTCAAAGTACTTTACCCGTACTAAAATCACCGGGCTCAGTTCAGAAAACTTAAAAAAAAATCGCTACCAAAGTGTTGTACCGTTTGATGATGTTCGAACACTTCGAGATGTTCCCGGTTTTTACTTATGTGCATCCGATATTGTAACGGAAGATCAAGCCTATATTGTCACCTCAGCCCCACAACGCCATACTCTAAGTGATTTTTGGAAAGCTATCTTAGAAACAAAAACCACAACTATCGTCCAGCTCGTGGCAAGCTCGGAGTCAAAAAGTTCTGCACCCATTTATTATAAAAAATCACTCTTTCCCTTCTATGTAGATGATTGGAAAATAGAGCTCGAGGATGATAAGATCTTGGCTCAAAGTGTGTTAAAACCTAAGCAGAAAATTGTTGAGAGGCTATTTACCGCCAGAAGAAAAGATGGAAAAAAACGGCAAATACGCCATCTGCACTATGAAAATTGGCCTGACGGTGGATCTCCCGATAGCGATCTTTTTTATAAACTCCTCGAATTCGTAGATGAGAAACAAAAATCATCAGACCCAATTCTTGTGCATTGCATGGCAGGTGTTGGAAGATCAGGCACTTTTGTTCTTGGCCATACCCTGAGAAGACAAGTTATTAGAAATCGAAATAAGAAACGTCCCTTTAATATAGCCAAAACGTTTCTACTTATTCGTATGCAGAGGGAAAAATTGATTAGTACCTCAAACCAGTTTCAAGCGGCTCTTATAGCAGCCTTAATCGAGTATGAAAAAGGCGGTTGAGAGCTCAACTAATGGCCCGGTTAAACCTAAAGCTTTAAACATATCTGAAGCTGATTTGGCATGCTCAAAAATCGCTTTTTTAGCAGCATCAATTCCAAAGGTAACTGCAAAATTATTTTTCTTTTGGATTTTAACATCCTGGTCGTAGTCTTCGATGTCATCAATAATCTGGAAGGCGGATCCAAAGTGAAAAGCAGCCTTATGGAGCTCTTTAAGCTTCTTTTCATCGCCGCCGCCAAAAAGCCAGCCCAATGTCAAAGAGAGATCAAAAAGAGCGACTGTTTTCTTATCATTAATCTCATTGATCGTTTCAAGCGAGGAATCGGGAGGGTTTAAATCTAAAAACTGCCCTCCAATTAGCCCTAAAATACCCATAGTACGGGACGCTTCTAAAATCGCTCTTTGTAAAACTCTTCTTCCAACATCATCTTGAGCATTCATTGCAATGAGCTCAAAACCCTTTGCAATAAGCGCAAAGCTCGCAAGCAGAGCTGTAGCTTCTCCATATACCTTGTGCACTGTTGGACGGCCTCGCCGAAAATCATCGTTATCCATACAGGGAAGATCGTCTGCAATGAGCGATCCTGTGTGGAAGCATTCAACTGCTAATGCAGAATAGGAGACATCACGCTTTGATAAGGCATCTGAAACCATATAAACAAGAGCGGGACGAAACCGCTTTGCAGAGCCACCCAAGGCATATAAACAAGCTTTTCTAAGATCTGTGTCAACCCCAAATGTTGGCGATTGTTTTTCTAAAAACTTTTCAAATCGCGCTGCATAGGTTGGAAGAATAGATTTAATTTGAACAGCGAATGACATACTACTATCAACTTAATTTAGATAAAGTATGCCATTGATTGGGATTATTTCGAAAAAAAATATCGTCGTGCGACATCAAATACTGAAAACCAGCCCTGGGATATATTTTGGCACACAGTTGTCTGGTTTGCTTCATGAAGTTGAATCGCCATATCAATTTTTCGAAAAGCGTTTAAGGTCAAACTTACCCCTAAACTTGCAATAGCCAGCGAAGACAAAAGAGTTGTTACTGTTTGAGCGATTCGAACATCCTTAGAATTTCCATTACAACACAAAACGCGTTTAACGCCCGAAATAAGCAGCGGAATACTCAAACCACATACAACCCCAGCAATGAGTTGATCGAGCATCCCTGACCGAATCTGATAGTAAAAACCACTCTTCACCCAGTCCTGATCAAAAGTGTTTATTTGGAAGTAGCCAGCTGCAACAATTGAGACCAGACCAATGGTAATTTTAAAAGCTTCGAAGCTGATATCCCAAAAATAAGAGGGCATCTCATCTACGGTTTGTGTGTATAAATCCTTTCCGTCGCCAACAATTTTATTAATCAAATCCAATTGCTTTTCTGTGATTGGCATAAGCTAACTCACTGTTGTGTTCTCATGAATATAGCCAGAAGTGCTTTTAAGAGGATACACAAGCACACCTTTCCCTAAAATAGTTCCAGGATTAAGCACGGAGTTGCACCCCACTTGGCAGCCATCGCCAATGAGAGCTCCAAGCTTGCGCATACCAGTCTCAATTTTTTTTCCATCGATGGTGAGCACTAATGGTTTTCCATCGAGCCTGAGATTGGCGCACTTGACACCTGCGCCTAAATTTGTTTGAGAGCCAACAATAGAGTCGCCGATAAAGGCAAAATGGGCAGCTTTTGCATCGTTGAGAAGGATAGAGTGTTTGAGTTCGGTTGTATGGCCAACAACGCAGTCATCGCCAACTAAAACATCGCCTCGAATGTAGGCTCCTTGACGGATGGTGCAGTTGTCACCAATGACGCAAGGGCCTTTGATATAAGCGCCAGGTTCAATAACAGTCCCTTTGCCAATAGATATGAGTTCAGGATTGACGAGATAAGCACCCTCTTCAGGCTTTGAATCCATTTTCCCAAGTTTAAGTGAGAGAAGATAGCTATGGAGATTTTGTAGAGCTTCCCAAACGTTTTCGATACCTTCGAAGAGTTTTTTATGTTTGAAGCTATCTAAGTTGAAGAGTTTGGATGGATGCATATCGTCCTACTACTTGTACTTTTGCACACACTTTCCACAATCCCTGAGTTGAACTCAATGAGTATATAATATATTTACTCTTCTTCTTCAGTCTCTGTGGGAATGTTTATAACTTATAAAATACACCATAGGAAATTTGTGTTGATAACTTGTTTATGAGTTGTTAACCATTCTGGATTTTTTGTTAACAGCTTCATTTGAGGATCCATTTTGTTCAATGAGACCTAAGTTATAAACAGAGGTTGTGAACAGGAAAGTTACGACCCTCTTTTCAAAAAAACGAGCAATAAAATTGAGATCACAGAGTTTCAAACCAGTAGCCTCCTTGAAAGCTTATATACGATATCGCTGCATAGCTAAGTATTGAAGGAATATTCCTATGCTCTGGGAAGTTAATGGCATGAAATATTTTATTTCCAAGTTTTATGAGGCAATAGATCCCTGCTGCTTTACATGAGAGAGAGGTAAAAGTTTGAGAAAATGCAGCAAGAGTTGGGGTGTGGCTGAGGAGGTTTTTAGTCAGGGTTGATCCAATAGAGAGGCTGGTTGTTACAAGGTCTGTAGCTCTCTGAGCAATATCTTTATATGTGAATGAAGATAAAATCCCATTTGAAGTAGGTAAAGGGCACATTTCCTCTATGATTTTATCTTTTAAGGTACAAACAGTTGTTTGAAGCGCTTTGTTCTGTAAAAGAGGCAGGGTGGTATTTGAAACGTCCTTAATGGAACACATAAGTGGTGGAATTGTTTTTGGAAGAGTGTTAACCGAGCAGGTATCAGTAATGTTTTGAGCTACTTGAGTACCAAAAGTGAGTACTTTTTTAAGCATGTCAACTTTGGGAAGCGTACAAGTTGGGGTTTTTACAAGTTGTAAAGTAGAGTTTGATGGGCAAGTTGATGTGGTCGAAATAAAATTCTGTAACGCCTTGAGGGGCACTTTAGGTAAAATTCTTAATGGCATGGGTAATCCCTTGGACTAGAGGAGTTTTAATCATGGGATAGGGAAGAAAGAGATTGTAGTAAAGAGAAAAGCTTTTATGAGAAAAATCGTACAAAAAAATAGGCCGTCACAAAGGGCAATGAATTAATTAGACCGTGACAGATCACTCCTAGCCATTTTCTGTATTTTTTAGGATATCTTTTTGTTTATTAAGTGAGTATATTTTTGAACTGAGAGCCTCATCCCATTTTTTCTTTTAAGTTTTAAGTCCCTTAAGACCTATGCTGAGACAAAAATGATTCATGGATTTTCATTCCCTTTTGAATAATAAATTTGCTTGTTCAGAACCTATACAACTTTTTACAGTAATGGCATTACTGTAATTTTTCTTGCCTGAATTTATGCCTTTTGTTAGCCTGACTCCTCAACAAGAAAATAGCTGAAATGCAAATGAAGTTAGAGCAGATAGCAGACATCCGAACCGGATACACATTTCGCGGCCCTGTAAATAAAACAGAACGAGGCAGCGTTCTTTTAATTCAAATGAGTGACTTAGAAGCGCTTAACAATGGGAAGATAGATAAGGTAAAATCTTTAAATATGAAAATTCGCTCTCCTGAATGGACACTTCAGGAAGGCGATCTCCTTATGAAAGCAAGAGGCACAGATTTTATTCCTGTCACTGTGCACAAAGAGCTTCAGGGAGCAGTGTTTACTCATCCCTTATTAAGACTCCGTCTTAACAGGCAGTTCGCTCTGCCTGAATTTATTGCATGGCAACTAAGCCAACCTAAAGTTCAGAAACAACTTCAACGTTCTGCTTCGGGGACTTCAGTGCAAATGCTCAATTTACAAACTCTTAAGGAGTTGGAGTTGGATCTCCCTTCATTGAATCAACAACAAAAAATAAGGGATATGGCTCAACTCATGAAACATGAGGAAAAATTATTAGGTCTATTAACTGCTAAGAGAAAGCTGTTTGTCGGCTGCTCTATTAAAAGACTGATGAATAAAGAAAACCTGGGTGGATAGACAATAAATTACGGAGTGAGAAAATGGATGCGAAAATTAGCCAAAGTCAAATCAATTCGGCAGCATGGGCTGCCTGCGATACTTTTCGAGGGGTTGTAGATCCTGCCCAGTATAAGGATTATATCTTAGTGACACTCTTTCTTAAGTACATATCCGATGTATGGAGAGATCATTATGAAACCTACCGCAAGCAATATGGAGATGACGAAGAGCGGATACGTCGAAAATTGGATAGAGAACGTTTCGTTCTACCCAAGGGAGCAAGCTTCTATGATCTTTATGCTAATAGAGATGCAGATAACCTTGGCGAACTCATCAACAATGCCCTGGATTCAATAGAAACTCACAATAAATCCAAGCTTGAAGGGGTATTTCGAAATATTGACTTTAACTCTGAATCAAACCTTGGAAAGACTAAAGATCGTAACCGAAGGCTAAAGCTCTTGTTGCAAGACTTCTCAAAGCCTGAGTTAGATATGCAACCAGGACGTGTATCGGAAGACGTTATTGGAAACACCTACATATATCTCATCGAAAGATTTGCTTCTGATGCGGGAAAAAAAGCGGGCGAGTTTTATACCCCACATGCAGTTTCAACGCTTCTTGCAAGACTAGCAAAGCCAAAAGAGGGAGATAAAATTTGCGATCCTGCATGTGGCTCCGGGGGTCTTCTTGTGGAAGCTGCGCGTGAGGTAGGAAGTCGCAATTACGCCCTTTTTGGAATGGAAGTTAACGGAAGTACTTGGGCTCTAGCTCGAATGAATATGTTTTTGCATGGTTGTGACAGCGCTAGAATTGAGTGGTGCAACACTCTTACCAATCCTGAGCTGAAAGATCAAAACCGATTAATGAAATTTAATGTGGTTGTTGCCAATCCCCCTTTCTCTCTCGACAAGTGGGGGGCTGACGAAGCTGAAGGTGATAAGTTTAATCGCTTTTGGCGAGGAATTCCTCCGAAAAGCAAGGGCGACTATGCCTTCATTACCCATATGATAGAGGTAGCTTTGGCTAAAGAGGGAAGGGTGGCTGTTGTTGTTCCTCATGGTGTCCTCTTTCGAGGAGGTGCCGAAGGCAAGATTCGGCAAAAGCTTATCGAGGAAAACCTTTTAGATGCAGTTGTCGGCCTACCAGAAAAACTTTTCCCAACGACAGGTATTCCTGTTGCTATTTTGGTTTTTGACCGTTCACGTGAACCAGGGGGTAGGAATGAAAGAAGGAGAGATGTCCTTTTTATCAATGCTAGTCAAGTATATGAGGTCGGCAAGAATCACAATGTATTGTCACAAGCACATTTAGAGAGTATTGTGAGTGTTTTTGACAAACGGGAAGAAATTTCAAAATTCTCCCACTTAGCCTCATTCGACGAGTTACAAGAAAACAACTTCAATCTCAATATACCTCGTTATGTCGATACATTTGAGGAAGATGAAGAAATCGATATCTTGGCACTTCAAGGCGAAATTGAGGCTTTGGAAGCAGAATTAGCGCAAGTTCGATCTAAAATGAGCTCGATACTCCAGGAGATTAAGCGATGAATATGGATTTAGTTGAAGTAACTCATCATCAAACGTTTGAATCACTCAAACAAGAAGAAGACGGGTGTGAATTTTGGTCTGCTCGCAAGCTTGCAAAGGTGCTTGACTACAACGAGTATCGTAATTTTCTCAATGTCGTTGAAAAAGCCAAAGAAGCATGCGAAAACAGCGGACATGATATTGAAGACCATTTCGGTGAAATCACCGAAATGGTCGACATTGGCTCTGGAGGGCAACGATCAGTAGCAGATGTGAGGCTATCACGGTATGCCTGCTATTTGATCGTTCAGAATGGAGATCCTGCAAAGCCTGTTATCGCCAATGGTCAAACATATTTTGCAGTTCAAACGCGTCGGCAAGAGCTAGCTGATAACCGAGCTTTCCAACAGTTAAAGGAAGATGAGCAACGCCTTCTTCTTCGAAATGAGCTTTGCGAGCATAACAAACTTCTCGTTGAAACTGCCCAGCAAGTAGGGGTAGAGACTCCCTTTGATTTTGCCGTGTTTCAAAATCATGGGTATAAAGGTCTCTATGGTGGTCTGGATGCAAAAGGCATTCACCAACGTAAAGGACTAAAGAAGAGCCAGAAAATATTAGACCACATGGGCAGTACAGAGCTGGCTGCCAATCTCTTTAGAGCCACACAAGCAGAGGAAAAGCTGCGTCGAGATAATATCCAAGGTAAAATCAAGGCCAATCAAACTCATTTCGAAGTGGGAAGAAAAGTCCGCCAAACTATCAAAGAATTAGGCGGTACTATGCCCGAAGACCTGCCTGCTGCTGAAAAGGGTGTTGGGCAGTTGGAAAAAGAAATTAATAAAAGATCTATTGAATAATCTTTCGGTATAATTATGAAAATTCCTTATGCGTGGAAAAAAGAAACACTAAATAATGTTGCTCTGATCCAAACCGGGTTGGCTAAAGGTAAAAAAGAGATAGCTGTACCCTGCAAGCTCCCTTATTTGAGAGTCGCCAATGTTCAAGATGGATTTTTGAATTTAGAAGAAATAAAAGAAATTGAGGTGGATCGATCTCAAGTTGAAAGATATAGTCTAAAAAAGGGGGATATTCTTCTCACAGAAGGCGGCGATCGGGATAAACTAGGACGTGGGACTGTGTGGCAAGGCGAGATTCCTCTTTGTTTGCATCAGAATCATATTTTTGTTGTTCGTCCAAACAAGTCGATTATTTTTAACGAATTTTTAGCCTATTTATTTTCCAGCCCTCGAGGGAAAAAATATTTTCTTTCGTGTGCAAAGCAAAGTACAAATTTGGCGAGTATTAATTCTACTCAACTGAAGCACTTTCCATTAGTTTTCCCTCCTCTAAAAGAACAAAAAATTATAGCGGACATTCTTACTGCATGGGATGAAGCGATTGGAAAGACAGAAAGATTGATTAAATTAAAAGAAGACTATTTTCGATGGTTGGCCGTTCATGCCTTTCTTAAAAATCCGAAGATGAAGAGCTGGAATTTCTCTGCACTTGGTCAACTAGTCAAGGTGAAAAAAGGTGAACAACTCAATCGGTCAGAACTCGAGAAAGAGGGAGCGTATCCCGCTTGGAATGGAGGAATAACACCTTCGGGCTATACTGATGTTTGGAACACAAAGGAAAATACCATAACTATTAGTGAAGGTGGTAATTCATGCGGGTTCGTGAATTATTGTAAGCAGAAATTTTGGTGCGGTGGGCATTGTTATTCACTTATAAACGAAAACAACCAAATAAGCGACTTTTATCTATATTTTTATTTAAAAACACAAGAAAAGCGTATTATGAGCCTTCGTGTTGGTTCTGGGTTACCTAATATACAGAAAGCGGATATTGAGAATTTTGAAATTGCCTATCCGAATTTAAAAGAACAAAGTGAAATTTCTCATGAATTTAACATAGCTCTTAATGAGCTAATTTTGATTAAACAAATATTAGATCTTTACAAATCTCAGAAGCAGGGGTTAATGCAAAAACTCCTTACTGGTAACTGGAGAGTCAATTTTAAGGAAGATGAAGAGTAATGAGTGGATTTAGATTTAACGAAAAATACCTCAGCCAAATTCCAGCGCTTCACACACTTATCAAGCTCGGCTATAACTACATTTCACCTTCACAAGCATTCCAGCATCGCGGGAAAAAGCTGAGTAATGTGCTTTTAGAGGATATCTTAGAAAAACAGCTGCGCAAACTAAATCGCATTTCTTATCGAAATAAGGAATATGAATTTACAGGCGAGAACATTCGCGCAGCGATAGATAAATTACGGCGTCTTTCTCATGATGGGGTCATTCATGCCAACCAGGCAATTTATGATCTTATCACCCTTCCGCAGTCCCTAGAGCAAACAATTGAAGGAAATACACGTAGCTTTGACCTTTTCTATATTGATTGGAAGGATTGGCAAAACAATGTTTATCACTGCTCTGCTGAGTTTGCGGTGGAACGAAGTCGAAGTACTGAAACTGCACGACCCGATATCGTTCTCTTTGTCAATGGCATCCCCTTAGCAGTGATCGAATGCAAATCTCCTAAAGATGACGTAGACCAAGCAGTTTCTCAACAGCTGCGGAATCAAGGACGCGAATATTTGCCTCATCTTTTTGCTTATGGACAATTGCTTGTTGGAGTCAACAAGAACAAATGCAAGTACGCTACTGTAGGTACTCCAGCAAAGTACTGGGCTATATGGAAGGAAATAGAAGATACTGAAACTGAAATCCAAACCCCTCTTGGTCGTCAGCTCACTGATATAGAAAAAGCCACATTATATACGGAGGGCTTTGCCCAAACGCGCGACTATTTTGAGAGCTTAGATAAGGAAGCATTTCAAACGTTGACGGAACAGGACCGAGCTCTTTTCAGTCTATGCCGCCCTGAGCGACTTATGGATTTGATTTATCGGTTTACTGTTTTTGATGGGCCGGATAAGAAAATCGCTCGCTATCATCAATTCTTTGTGGTTCAGTCCGCACTCGAGCGCGTTAAGCAGTATGCAGCAGATGGTCGACGCGAAGGCGGAATTATTTGGCAAACCCAGGGGTCGGGGAAGTCTCTTACAATGGTCATGTTGGCCCGAAATTTGGCTTTGAATCCTCAAACTAAAAATTCTCGGATTATTCTTGTCACAGATCGAGACGATTTAGACAAACAATTAAAAAACACCTTTGTGGCTTGCGGGCTCCAACCGCAAAGGGCCACAACGGGCCGTCATCTTCGTGATATGATTGCTGCCAAGCATTCAGGAATTATTACTACGTTGATTCATAAGTTTGATAAAGCTATGAAGGGGAAAAATCTTATTGACGACTCATCAGACATTTTTGTTCTTGTTGATGAAAGCCATCGAACAAACTTCGGTTCTTTTGCAGCTCGGATGCGTCAGATGTTGCCTAACGCTTGTTATATTGGGTTTACAGGAACACCTCTAACTAAAACCGACAAAAACAACTTTCAACGTTTTGGACAATTGATTGAACCACATTATTCCATTAAACAGGCTGTTGAAGATAAGGTTGTTGTTCCTCTTCTTTATGAAGGGAGGCATGTGGAGCTTTCACAAGATCAAAATGCCATTGACCTTTGGTTTGAGAGGCATACACAAGGATTGACAGATCAGCAGCGGGCTGATCTCAAGCGGAAGTATGCAAGAGCTGAGATGCTGAACAAATCAGAACGGGTCATTTACGAACGGGCTTTTGATATTAGCGAGCATTATCGAGCCCATTGGCAAGGGACGGGTTTCAAGGCCCAGTTGGTAGCTCCAAGCAAAGAAGCGGCACTTCGTTATCATCATTATTTAGAGGAATTTGGATATGTGACTTCTGATGTGATTATCTCGTCACCGGATATGCGTGAAGGGCATGAAGAAGTAGATGAAGGTCCTTTATCCATCGTACAGCGTTTTTGGGAAAAAATGATGAACCGATATGGATCGGAGGATGAATACAATCGCGTCATTATTGACCGTTTTAAATCATCGGGAGCACCTGAAATACTCATTGTGGTTGATAAGCTCCTTACAGGGTTTGATGCTCCTCGGAATACAGTTCTTTATCTTTGTAGGGCGTTACGAGAACATACTTTGCTTCAAGCTATCGCCCGTGTGAACAGGTTATTTGAAGAAAAAGCTTCAGATAACGATGAAAAAGGCCCTTCTAAGGATTTTGGCTATATCATTGATTATGCGAGCATCTTGGGAGAACTTGATAAGGCAATGACAATGTATGCAGAAGCTGAGTTAGAAGGTTTTGATCCTTCTGATTTGGAGGGAACATTAACCACAATTCGGGAAGAGATCGATAAACTACCTCAGCGTCATTCGGATCTTTGGGATATTTTCAAGCCTGTTAAGAATCGTTCAGATGAAGAAGCGTATGAGCTTTTACTGGCTGATGAAGCCATTCGAGATGAATTTTATGAAAGACTAAAGGGTTTTGGTAAGACTTTAGCTATAGCAATTTCTAGCGAGAAGTTTGTTTCAGAGGTTTCTCATAAAGTTCTCCAAATATATCGTCAGGATCTTAGACGTTTTGAAAATCTGAAAGCCTCTGTTAGGCAACGTTATGCTGAATCAATTTGTTTTGGTGATTATGAACCTAAGATCCGGAAGCTTTTGGATACACATGTTCAGGCTAACGGTGTGACAAAACTCAATGAGCCAGTGAACATCTTCGACGACAAAACATTTAAAGAGGTTAAGGATGGTCAAGGTGTAAATAGCAAAAAGACAGCAGCTGCAAGGGCAGACATGATTGCCCATGCTACAAAGAAGGTAATAACTGAGAAATTGGATGAGGATCCTATCTTCTATGAGAAATTTTCTCGTTTAATTCAAAAGGCAATTGATGATTTTCGTACAAAGCGCATCAACGATCTTGAATATCTCAATATAGTCTCCCAGTACAGAGAAGAAGTGATTCAAAAACGAAGAGAGAATGTTCCTGCAGCTTTGGCTGGCAATGATGAGGCCTTATCCTATTACGAAATGGTGCAGGAGGTTATTGCAAAAGATGGTTCCGGATTTGTGGGAAGCGTGGAAGCGAGTATTTATATTGCTGAGACTATGCAGAATAGCTTAAAGCATCATTGGAAAGTGAATTTTTGGCAGGATATGGATGCCCAGAACCATGTCAGAAATGAAATAGATGATCACCTTTTTGACAAGGTTCGCAGAGAGCTTAGGATTAATCTGTCTGAAAACCAAATGGATAACCTGATTGAAAGCCTAATGAAAATAGCCAAATCGAGGACTGATCGTTGATTCACATACAGCATGAAGTTGAGTATGGCCATACTATCATCAATTTTGCTTTAAAATTTAGTGATCGCAAGACGGTTTCTATATCAGTGCAACCTGATTGCCAGGTGCTTGTTACAGCTCCTGAAGGAACAGTCCTTTCAAGAGTCCAAGAGTTAGTTCATAAGCGCGCTCGCTGGATTCAAAAGCAGCAACAATACTTTCAACAGTTTCTTCCCCGAACTCCAGATCGAAAGTATGTAGGTGGAGAAACGCACCTTTATCTCGGCCGTCAATATCGTTTAAAACTGGTTAAAGCTGATAGATCGTTCCTTAAGCTATCAGGAGGATATTTAATCGTTCATCACCCAGATATCTCTCTGTCTAGGAATGTGGAAGAGGTTTTATATTGCTGGTATAGAACCCGTGCTGAACAAAAGTTTAGAGAGCGTTTTGAACAGTGGCTTTCGAATTTCCTCCAAATACACTCAATAGCGCTCCCAGAACTACGTATACGTAGAATGAAGTCCCGCTGGGGAAGCTATGCTTTATCAGGGCGGATCACTCTCAACCTAGAGCTTATCAAAGCCCCTGTCGACTGTATTGACTATGTTATCGCTCACGAGATTTGTCATGTCATTTACCCACACCATGGGCCTAAATTTTATAAGCTTCTTGAGTCGATAATGCCCGATTATTTAACCAAAAAAATGAAATTGGAATTTTCTCAATCCTAAAAATCATAAAAGCCCAAAAGGATATAGGAAGTCATATGACAAATCGCAAACTCTCATTTTCACAAAGAGAAGGATATTCACAAATACCTGAAGCATTGCAGTTTGAAGAGTTATCACAATCATCCCGTTATGAATTTGAGCTCTGCTTGACTAAGGCTTTGGAGCTATATCAGCATGAAGAACGGTTTGCGATTGGTCGGGAAAAGCAAGCAGCAAACTGGGAAGAGATTATGCGAGACATTTGGGTGCAATTTTTGTGCGAACCTCTCTCGCTATACCAAGGTATGTACCAAGTTCGAGAAGGGCTAGTTAGAATCCTTCATTTTGGTGAATTTTACGAAGTCTGTGATATAATTGAAGAATTGACAACCCGGACTGCTCACTCTCAGCCCAAGTTTTATACGGATTTGAAAGAGGTATTTGAACGCAAAAGGGTTGCATATCGTTTAGTTGGCTCTGATTCGATAGGTTTTGTTGTAGTACCTACGACAAACGAATTTGAGGTTTTGACGATAAATGCCATATTTGACCTTCTATCAATCAAGTCCCCACGATTCGATTTAGTATTAAAACACCTTATGAATGCGGGACGTTTGCTTAGGGAGGGGAAAGATAGTAAAAGCATTGGTGAATCTTCTTCAGCTGTTGAGGTGGCCTTCAGGATACTAACTGGTTGCGACAAGGAACATAATACAGTTGCAGAAAAGTACTTTAAATCAACGCAAATTCATCCAATCTTGAAGGAGCATATCGTTACACCCTACCGATTTGCATCTGACATATCCGATGGACGTCATGGGGCTAAACAAACAGGCCATAATGCAGATCGCTTCGATGCTCAGTACATATTCACAAATTGCTGTTCAAGTATTCAATATCTGATCAATAAGCAAAATCTCAAAGAAAAAATGGAAGAAAGCAGTAATTGAGATTGCCTGTTCATTAAACTAAATCTGCTACCAACTATCTCTGAGCTTTTTCTTTTAGTATAGATATGCCCAAAAGAGGCGCTCTCCAATCTCTGCGTTTCTGATTTGTTAGCCACAAAGCTGAATGCAATCTGAGTGTCTAATAGGGTAGGCCGTTAGGAGAATATTCCTATAATAATTGAATTAAGCGTTTGCCATATCGCATGTAGAGAGTTCAGAGACTTTGCTAACTCTTGTATATTTTCTAAGAGGGTTTTTATGACTTTAAAACGACGCTTTTCTTTTGGCTTGTGGACCTCATCAGCGATGGCGCTCATTAATTCTAAAATGACCTCTTTTTGCTCGCTCGATGCTTCCGTCGACCTTAAGACGGCTTCGGTAAAGTCTTTGAGTGCTTCTTGAAAAGACTGTATAGTGGGATCTGTGCTTACCATGCTGATAGTGACATCAATATTCTCAACTGAGCCTCCAATAGACCCTGTATTGAGCAAGCCAATTGCGCTCCTGTCGATCTTGATGTTATTCAATATAAACTCTCCTATGACGGTTGTTGGTTTTGGGGGAGCAACTGCGTATCGTCCGAAAAAACCTCTGGGCATCCCAGTATCATCTTCCATTTGACATAGTGCAAAATTCATACCGCGAATATTCTGTTCCTGCATTTCCCAAAGTATTTTTTGATGAGATGTCCAGCACTTTTGACAGAGAGGGTGTCTGATATCTGTCCAACCTCCATAGAGAAAAAAGGGGCCATTACATTGAGAGCATTTAAGTCCTTTCCAAGGAGGATCTTCAGAAGAATGCAAATGAGTCTCCATCGCGTTTTTGATTGTATTGTAGATGACTAGTCGATGTTCAATTTCATAAGAAAATTTCAATCAACTAACCTCGAGATCATCGATATCAGATATTTGTGCATTACCTGCCACATACCTGCCACATGACCCAAAATACCCAAATTGCACTCTAATAAGGAATGCTCCTACAGACATGTGAAAAAGAATCTGGGTGGCAGGATTCGAACCTGCGACCCCTTACACCCCATGCAAGTGCGCTAGCCAAGCTGCGCTACACCCAGATATGAAATTTAGAGCGATTGGAGTCCTTCAAATTGGAACTCTGCTCGTTTGAGCTCACGGACTGCAACCTTTGCGCTCTCTTCAACGATTTTTTCAAGAGAATCGGAAGCGATATCGAGTTCACAGGCAGAAAGATCTACTGAAATGGAGGCGGAAAATGTTGCCCCTCCGCGAACTCCCTTTACCTTGAAGTTTGCAAATATTCCATGTTTTCTTCTCGTAACGTTAATGAAACGCACAAGGTTATTTTCAGCTAAGTTTTGCATCGATATCAGTTACATTTTGGATAGATACTCTAGCAAGCCTCATCCTTTGCAGTCAATGTGCGATGCTCAGGAAAGTATCAAATATACCACGCACTTTTACTATAAATTTTACTGCTCGAGCAGTAAAATTGGTCGAATTATCAAGCAATCTGTATCTAATAGGCAACTTAAATGTCTCTTCTACCAACCAGTTGGAAAACAGCGCTCAATGAGGAGCTTCAAAAGCCCTATCTCGTTTCACTTAAGTCATTTTTGGCAGAAGAAAAGGCTGCAGGGGCTAAAGTGTATCCAACTACAGCTAATATCTTTTCGGCCCTTACCAAAACAGATCTATCGTCAGTAAAGGCTGTAATCGTTGGGCAAGATCCCTATCATGGCGAGGGTCAAGCGCATGGGCTCTCTTTCTCTGTAGTACACGGCGTTGCAACACCACCATCCCTTAAAAATATCTATAAAGAGCTTGAAAGCGATTTGGGGATTGCTCCGCCGAAGCATGGCTGCCTTGAAAAATGGGCAGAGCAGGGCGTGTTGCTCTTAAATGCAACATTGACTGTCCGAGAGGGTCAGCCCAATTCGCATGCAAAAAGAGGGTGGGAGCAGTTTACCGATGCCATTTTAGATGCAGTCGCTAAATCACAGCCCCACGTCGTCTTTCTTCTTTGGGGAAAGTACGCTCAGGAGAAGTGCGAGAGAATTCAATCTATTCATTCTGATCGACACCTAATCCTCAAGGCTGCACACCCATCGCCCTTTTCTGCCCATTCAGGGTTTTTAGGCTGTAAGCACTTTTCCAAGACAAACGAATTTTTAAAGAAAAATGGATTATCGCCTATCGACTGGAAACTTGAGTAATAATTTTACCACAGAGAACCACAGAGCTCACAGAGAGTCGAGAACAAAAAAATTAAATCAACTTAGATCCACTTCGCTAGCAGGATCGCCTACGGCGGCAGGATAAAGAAGAAATGAACATTTCTCTCTCTGTGAGCTCTGTGGTAAAAAATAAAAAAACAATCACCACAAATTAATACTAACGACTGGAAGCTTTCTTAAGGCGGTCTAAGATCGCATTCCAATCCTCATTAGAGCTGAAACGGATATCCCAAAAAACCTTAGCTTGCTTTTGCTTATCAACCTCACGCAGGATCGTGTAGAGCTCATGAGCACATTTTTCAGGGCTTAATTCGGATCCCCAATGGATGATGTTTTTAGCGCCTCTGTAGGTTCTTTCAGGAAAGCCAACGACAATATCATAGAGCTCGCAACTGCTCTCATCCCAACCCTCTTCAGAAAGAGTGAGATGGGCATCGGGCGCATAGTGGCGAAAGAGCTGGCCAGGGCAGAGAGCTGTCTTTACATCTCCAATGGACGGAACATAGCCCAATATAGGTTGAAAGCGGGCAAGGGGTATAGCGCCCAGCCTTCCAGCAACCCAGCGCCCTTGTTGGTAGATCAGGATGGTTGATTCAAGCCCTAAGAGTGCGGCTGTTTCGTCCGTTTCTAAAATTGGAAAATCGATACCGAAATCGGCCTCTATATGTTCAGGCTTAGTCGCCGATGGCTTTCCTGAAATATTTGCAGAGGGGGCAACTAGAGGGCCTGTTTCTCGGATGAGCGCACGAGTGGTTTCTAAAAGCGGAACGCGAAAGGCTGCGGTTGACAGGCCAGCTCTTCCAATCGTTGGAATGGTATGCGGTTTGATTGGAACAACGAGCGTTAATGGTCCCGGCCAAAAGAGGGAGGAAAGCGAAGCAAGCGTCTCTATCGGCTCTAATAGATATTCAGCTAATGACTCCGCGGAGGATATGTGGATTATGAGCGGGTTTTGAGCGGGTCGATTTTTAAGTGTATAGATCTTTTGAATAGCGATAGGGCTGTTTGCGCGCCCTGCAAGGCCATAGACTGTTTCGGTTGGAAGGCCAATAATTTGGTCGTTTTTGAGCAGTTCAACTGCTTTTGAAAAGGGGATTATACACATTATGGTTCAAGGGTTGGAGTTTGGCAAAAGCAACGCTTAGCCGGTCTGTTAAAAAATCGTACCCATAGTATTCTATTGGGAAGATTTTTTGACAGACTGGCTGAGATGTTGCTGAAGCCAAAGCCAATTTTTGAATCATATTGTGTATAAAGCATCAGATCAGATCTTTTATTGCATCTAAGAGAATGTGAAGTTCCCGCTTATCAGATGATGAAAGCGCATTTTTATGCTTTTTAAGATCATTGTAGATGCTTTTCAGCTCTCTTAAAAGGCTCTGTCCATGCTGCTTTTTTCTTTTGTCTGTAGAGGCAAGTGGAAAACGGCGCTGAATCTCATCAAAAAGCTCTTTTCTGCTTTTTGTAGCATATTCTTGGATAATGGCTGATTTATCTTCAACAGAGCCATTTCGAGAAGCTAAAGCATAGGCGCAAGCCTTTGGCATCTCTTCCAGCTTCTTTTGCAGAGATCGAGCTAAAATTTGGTGGAGTTCGAAGTAGAGGAGAAAATTATAGGGCGTTTGACGGTTGCCATAGGTTTGCACAAGCCAAAGGGAAAATGCACCCTCTCGGTACGATTTGAAGATTGATTTTGCAAGTCCTATGCGCTCTCCATGCAGAAGCGCTGCCTGATGGTTGATTGCTTTGGCTTCTAAAGAAAGAGAGACAAGCTTTTCAGCATCCTGAGTAACTGCTTTGTTGCTTGTCGCAAACTGTTTGAGAAGCTCTTCCATCGCTTCAACTTCTTGCGAGGTTGGTGTGCGTGCAGTAAAAAGAGTTGCGGCTGTTGAAAGCTCTCCTTGAGAGGACTTTTGAGCAAGCTGTTGTACCTTTTTGCTTGGCGTAAGAGAAAAACGCTCATCTAATAAGTTTTCCAAGCGGCTCATTTTCCTACCTTAAGTAAAAGCTCTTCGGCTAACAGCCTGAAGTCGGCCGCGGCCCTGCTCTTTTTATCAAGCTTTGGGATTTCAAAGAGCGGTTTGCCCCACAAGGAGGCTTCTGAAACAGCAGAATCCCTTCGAATCCGGCTCTCAAAGCATTTGCCAGGGAACGCTCGTTCAATCACCTTCAAGAAAGCTTCGTTGCTTTTTCCTCGAGCATTCCAGAAGGATATGACCACGCCTAAAATATCAAGAGGATGTCTTTCAGAGACGGTTGAAATGAATTGAGAGAGCCTCTCCAATCCCTTGATGCTGTAAAACTCAGGTGTTGCACAAACGAGTGAATAGTTTGCGGCAATGAGGGCCGATTCTGTCAGCCAGCAAAGCGATGGCGGTGTATCGATGAGCACATAGTCATATTTCAAGCCATGCAGAGTCTTCTTGAGCTTTTCATGCGAATAGCGGTCGGAGGCGAGCGATCCTCGAACTTCGACTCTTTCAAGCCATGTGTCTGCAGGGATTAAATCGAGACCTGGAATTTGAGTTTTTTTGAGGATGTCCTGGACATTCTTTTCGCCTAAAAAGACAGGAGCTAGGCTGTCGCAGCTATCGGGATCAAGCCCTAAGCCTAAAGTGAGATTTGCTTGGGAGTCAAAATCGATCAGCAATACCCGCTTTTTATGGAAACGGGCGAGCGCTGTCCCAATATGAAGGGTGGTCGATGTTTTGGCCGTCCCACCCTTAAAGCTTGTAACCGCTACAACTTTCACGTTTTTTCCTTATGAAATGGGGAATTTAGAGCCTTGGTTTTTCTCTCAATTTTGAGTTTTTCCAGCAGCTCATCGATTTTCATCTCGCCATGTACTACACCATCTCGAGTGCGGAGAGCAACCGTTTTATGCTCAACTTCTTGATCTCCCACTGTGAGAATGTAGTTATATTGAAGAAGCTGTCCCTCACGAACTTTTTTGCTTACCGATTCATTCGTGATGTCGACATGCGTTTCAAAATTCTCATCAGTAAAGATCTGAGCAACCTCTTCAGCATAAGAGTTGTGTCTGTCGGCAACAGGAATGACTAATACTTGAGATGGGCTGATCCAAAGAGGGAATTTTCCAGTGTAAAACTCAATGAGCGATCCAATGAAGCGTTCGATAGATCCATAGATAACTCGATGAATAAGCACCGGCCGCTTCTTCGTTCCATCTGAATCCATATAATCGAGATCAAATCGTTCAGGAAGCGCCATATCGAGCTGAATGGTTGCGCATTGCCACATGCGGCCTAAAGCATCGAAGATTTTAATATCGATTTTAGGTCCGTAAAAAGCTCCATCACCCTCATTAAGTGTGTAGTCCATGTTTCGAGAAATAAGCGCTTGCTTAAGCCCCTCAGTCGCCATCTCCCACTCTTCATCAGTGCCGATAGTTTGCTTATCAGGCCGAGTCGCAAGGAAGAGAGCATATTTCAAGCCGAAGGTGCCATAAATTTCATCGACAAGCCCTAAGATCTCATGAATAGATTCTTGAATCTGATCAAGTGTGCAAAAGATGTGCGCATCATCTTGGTGGAAGGAGCGTACACGGAAAAGACCAGAGAGTGCGCCAGAAGGCTCAAATCGATGGACTTGGCCAACTTCAGCTACTTTTAAGGGCAGATCGCGGTAGCTATGGCTCTTCGCTTTGAAGAAGAGCATCGCTCCTGGGCAGTTCATTGGCTTGATCGCAAACTCGCGCTCTTCAATATTCGAAGTGAACATGTTTTCGCGGTAGTTTGCCCAATGGCCCGACTTTTCCCAGAGCTCTCGAACCATTAAAGTTGGAGTTTTAATTTCGATATATTTTTTACGCTTATGACACTCTCTCCAATACTCGAGCAGCCGATTCCAGATAATCATCCCCTTATGATGTATGAAGGGTATGCCTGGGGCTTCCTCTTTTAAGGAAAAGAGGTCGAGCTTTGGTCCTATGACCTTATGGTCTCGCTTCTTTGCCTCTTCAAGCTTTGTTAAATACTCTTTTAAGAGCTTTCTATCCGGGAAGGAAATTCCATAGATGCGGGTAAGCATCTCGTTTTTAGAATCGCCTCTCCAGTAGGCTCCAGAAGTCTTTAAAATCTTAAAAGCTTTGATTTTACCAAGCTGGGCCATATGGGGTCCGCGGCAAAGGTCAAAAAATTCACCTTGACGGTACCCAGAAAGAACTCCCCCATCCTTAGCAAATCCGACGATCAGCTCAAGCTTGAATGGGTTGCCTTTGAAGGCATCCTTGGCTTCTTGTGGATTTTTAAAGACATAGCGTTCTGATTTAAAGTTCTCTTCGATGATTTTGGCAGCTTCCGCTTCGATTTTTTCAAAATCGGCATCGGAGATGGTGAGATTTGCAAAGTCGTAGTAAAAGCCGTTTTCGATCGGCGGCCCAATGGTGGGCAGCGCTTCTGGAAAGAGCCTTAATACTGCCTGAGCTAGTACGTGAGCAGAGGTGTGCCAGAACACTTCTTTGCCAGGTTCATCTGTAAATGAGAGCAGCTCGACAATATCGCCAGACTTTAAAGGGACAAAAAGGTCGCTTAAAGTTCCATTGATTGTACAAGAGACTGCCTGGTCGGGCATTTTTTGATTAATTTTCTGTGCAAGATCAAAGACAGTTTGCCCCTCTTCGAGCTCGACTGGTGTGTCTTTTCCTGAGTTTCGTACTAGAACATCCATATATACATCATTGTTCAAGAGTTGTTTTTGTAAAATATTATAGCGTAAGAGATATATATACTCATTATGATTCAGACGAAAGGGTTGCAACCATTTATTCAAGAGACGGCCTCTCTAGGCAAAGAGGGGGAAGACTCTTCATCAGAGATTGTGAAGGCTCTTTCATTTCAAAAATTTGAGTGGCTCGAAGCAATTGAGAGAGCAGGCCTTCAAGAAGCTATCTCAGTACGAAATGTTTTAAAATGCCGCAAACTTGCAAACCTTCTCATCACTCCCGAAGGGGCTCTTAACCTTAAATTGTTTCAAGAGGCTGTAAAAGTTTTAAAAGAGTGCCTTTATTCTCCAGGGTTTCTTGGAGAGTATGAGACAAAACGAAACCTGCAGCTTCTCTCAGCTTTAGAGGCATTTCTTTCAAGCAGGGATCTTCAAAGGCTTCTTTCAAATTTAAAAATGCCGACGGCCAGTAGGCATGCTGAAGATGTTATCCGTGAAACGGCGGGCGCCAAAGATGATGAGCCTGTTACAGATGCAATGACTCGAAGGGCAGCTCTATGTGCTTTTTTTACAACTTTGCGCCAGAGTTTGGGATCCTGCTTTGCTACAGCTCCAAGTATTATTGTCCATGATGAGCAGCCGCTTGCCTTTTTCAAAGATATAGAAGAGCTGCTTCTTACAGGAAAGCTTCGGCGCACATTTGCAGGACGCGAGCTTTCGGTTCCTATGAGCCCGAGCTGGGGCAAAGGAATTCTCAAACGTCCACTACCCTTTTTCGCGTTAAAGGATGAGGGGAGCCCCTTTTGGGAGTGCCCTATTTTGCAGGAGACGCTTACATCTATAGAGATCTCTACTGATAAGAACCTCGGTGAATATATCTTTACGACTGTATTAGCAGCGTGTGGGGGACAAGCTACCTGGATATCAGCAGAAGATGTTTTAAGCATCATGCTTATGCAGAAGTGGGAAGTTACTCAAAAAGATATTCAAGACTATGAAATGCGTCCGAAACAGCTCATACAGAGCGACTTGATGATGCATGTGGCTCAAGCATCACCCTCGAGATCTAAAGGAGATAAAGTTCAAAGGTATTTAGAGGATCTTGAAAAGGGCAGTAAAATTTTTTGCGCCATGAGCGAGTGCCCTCTTCTAAAAACCTGGGAATTCACCATTGCCTCTTTTGCTGAGGTTCGGCTCGAGTTTGGCATGTGGAATCTCTACACAAGCTTAGGCTTTAATTATGATCAGGTAGGCGGCATTGCAAGTATTTTATATGAGCGGATCACTCGATTTATTGAGATGACGAAGAGAGAGGTTGAAGATAAGCAAGAAGAGTATAATGGCATTGCAGCACAGGTCTATTTTCTTGAGGGCCGTGTCAAGACGGCATCAACAGAGCAGGAAGTTCGCTGGATCAAGGGCGAGTATCAAGCTCGGCAAGTCGAGCTCTACAATATCAAAAAGCAGGTCGATGATGCTGTCGAACGCTCAAATAAGATGGCAAATCTTTATAATCTGCTTTTAGACCTCTATGGCAAGCTTTTTTCCAACTATTTTCAAGAGGTCTATGACGCCGACATGCATGATGTCCAGGCAGGACCTTTTGACGATAGCCCTGCAGGCTTTCGATTAGTCTATAAGCATGGCCGAAGCAATCCTGGCCTCTGGACTCGAATTACAAATGCTTCAGAATATATCGAAGCCCTTGCATCCTTTTTTAGTATTACTGAACAGCAGATAATGGATATGCCTGAGATCAAAGGCATTGAAAAGGATTTAACGAGCATTATTTCCCAAATCATTGCCCATGTTCGTACTGAAGAGTTTTTGGAGTCTGCATTTCGCCGCATGGCAGAAGCGCATGGAACTAGGCTGCCTCAAAAGCCTTTACAGCACATGGACATGATTGAAAAGAAGCCGTGGGTGTATACCTCCGGAGGCTCGATGCATGCACTTGTCCAGTCCTATTTTCGTCGGGAAGACTCTCCTATAGAAAGCTCTCGTTGGGTGGAAAGTGAAACGGAGCTCTTAGCTTTTCTCATCGACCTTTTGCGCCAGAGATCGATTGTTGGCTTGAAAAAGGGCTCTTTTCTAATGCACTCTCCAACGCACGCATTTCTTCTTACGCCGCACGAGGCGCTCTTTTCCTACTCCTGGTCACATGACATTCATAGCTATGCGTGGATTAAACAGGCTGTTGTAGATCCGAGTCTAAAGCTTCTTTCGCAGTCTGTTATTGGCGAGGGAGTTGCCGAAGAGCTTTTATTGCGTATAGAAGAAATTCTTCCCAGAGGGTTGAGGAGTTGGTGGAGAGATGCCAAATACACAGTTCCGAAATTTTTTATCCCTCATGAATTTGCCCGCTATATCAAACAGTTAATTTCTGAACGGATCTCCTCATTTCAAGTAAAATCTGTCGAACGGTTCAATTTTGAATCTATTGATTCATTGCTCTATTCCGCCCTTCCCTACTCAACAAAAAATAAAGCTGAATCTCTGCTTCAAGAAGCTCTGCAATCAATATTAAATAGAGCTGTTTCTCCCAAGACCATTGAAATAGTTTTTCAAGATTTTCAAGGACGGCAGTATATCGCTGCAGATGAACTCCTGCTGATGTGTCGAAGAGCACTTATTTTAGAAGCCAATAAACTCTATTTTCCATCGGACGTTTTACAGACGCTTGTGACTTATCTTCGCTCGCAAGGAGCTTTTTTGCCTCCTCCTCTTATTTTTGCAGATTCAAACTGGGTGAAAGACCATTTTGCGTTTGTCGTCAATCCCGCAACTTTAAGACTTGAATTTTGGAGTGTTGATCCTTATGGAATTAAGGGAGAGCCGATCTCTCATTGGAAGATGTGGCTTGATGGATCGAGAAAAGAGAGGAATTGGGGGGTCTTTACTAATAAAGTGCAGTATTCGACATAAATTCTTGAGAAAAATTCAATACAGCTCATATATCTATATTGTTTTTTCGTTTCAATACATATGAAACGGTCTACTAGTGGAGAAAACGATGAAGTTTCTAAAGTTTCTTTTGCCTCTCGCAATGGTGGCAGTAGGCAGTGCAGGCCTTCGTGCTTCTGCAGGTGATGCCAATACAGACGAGCCAGGTGCTTTTTCAACTGTTCACGAATCCCGTGACAGTGATGAGCTCTTTGTTCGTGATTACATTAAATCCAAGCGTACCGGATCTATTGCTGATAAGGCGACTAATCTGAACTTGAGCGGAGAGATCCGTGCTGAGTGGGATTACGGCCATGCAAAAACTCGCGGTATTAAGCAGCGCGGCGCTCAAACCCGCAAGCTTTTCCCAAATTCTGTCCTTCCTAGCTTGAGCAAGAAGGCATACAGAGCGCTTACTTTCCCAGCAAAAGCTGCCTACCGGGCAACTAAAGCAAACACGAAAGCTCCTTACGGCGTAAATGAATTCTCCGTAGAAGCAGACCTCTTGCTTGACTACGTAGCTGATCGCAGCTGGGGTACTATTAAGCTTCAATTCGATAACCCAGCAGGTATTCAAGAAGTAGATCGTAAGACCTACACTAATGATGCCAAGGCTATCATGTACGGCAGCGGTAAGATGGGCAACGTAGCTCTTCGTAAAGCTTATATGGGTCACAATATCTGGGAACAAAACCTTGCTCGCTTCGATATTGAAATGGGAAGACGCCGATTTTACGATGTCTTTGATTCCCGTATCCAGTTCTACTCGCTCTTTGATGGTCTTCTCTTGCGCTTCTCCAACAGCTTTGATGGAATCACTGATTTCGCAATTAAAGCAGCAGCGTTTGTTGTTGACAGCACAGTTAAGCATTATGGCTATGTAGGTGAAGTTGACTTCTTGAATCTTGGCGATTCCGGACTTGATTTCAAATACTCCATTATTGATTGGGAATTCCACCACAAGAACCGCTTTGGACGACGTCATCCATTGGGAACTCGTTTCGTGAATTCTCAGTTCACACTTGCCTATACAATTACACCCGATTCACCTCAGTTTAAGACACAGTTTTATGGTGCCTACTTGGTCAACCATGCAGCTGATAAAACTAAGTGGACTCACCACAAGAGAGATAATCAAGCTTTCTATGTTGGCGCAACAGTGGGTAGAGTTGTCAAGCAAGGCGACTGGGCAGCAGACCTTTGCTACCAGTGGGTACAAGCTCAAGCAATCTCAGAACGCGATGTTCATGGCATTGCACGTGATAACCCACGTAACATCTCCTTCTACGACAGACGTTCACAAGGGTATGCAAACTACCAGGGTTGGAAGTTTGATGCGTTCTACGCTCTTACTGACAACTGGACTCTTAACGGCTCGTTCGAGCAGGTGCGTCAGCAGTCGCATGCAATTGGTGGTCATCATGAATCCCATATGCTCTGCTTAACCTCCATCTTTGCCTTCTAATCGATTTCGATTACGTTGGTTTAAGAAAAAAAACCTCAGTGAGAGAAATCTCACTGAGGTTTTTTTGTGTCCAAAAATATCGGTGTGTATAATTTAATCGTGTCCGAAGGGAAGTAACGGAAGTACATGTTATGCATTGAAGCTTATTATTAAGAGAAATTCAACGCAAAGACGCAAAGGCGCAAAGAACCTTTTATTTGTTCAAATGATCTTTAGACATTTAAGTTGCAGGATTTCTATATAACTTTGCGACTTTGCATCTTTGCGTCTTTGCGTTGAATTTTTATTGAGTAGTTTGTGATTTTTATTACGTAGAGCATTGAGTTATTTTGTGCGACGAGATGCTAAAGACTTATTTCTCATATTGAATTTCTACTCTTGCTCTTTAGATTCTGTTAAAAGATAGTAGAGATCTTAAATGAAGCAGTTAAGTATGTCCGAAGGAGAAGCAATTGAGGCAAGAGATTGTAAGGTAACTGATATGGGGAAAGTGGATCGGCTTGTTCGAGCAATTGCTGCAAAGCTACCATTTTCTTCCTTTGTCTATCTTAGTATCTGCCAGTTTGTTGGCGCAATGAATGACAATATCTTCAAGCTTTTGCTCATCTACTGCTTTATTCAAATAGAGGGGATAGAGGCGAGCAATCGGATTTTATCTCTTACAGGCGCTTGTTACGTTCTTCCCTTTATTTTTCTTTCAGCTACCGCTGGAACCATTGCCGATCGTTATAGCAAACGGAAAATTATTGTTATTACGCGCTTCATAGAAATTCTTGTGTTCATGCTGGGCGGGGTTGCCTTCTACCTGCAAAGCAAGGCTCTTGCGATTACTTCGCTCGTATTGCTGGGCTGCCATAGCACAATTTTCGGCCCCTGTAAATTGGGCATTATTCCAGAGCTTGTTCCAAAGGACGAAATTTCAAGGGCTAACGGGATTACCACTTCATGCACCTATGTAGCCATTATCGTAGGCACATTTTTAGCCTCATTTCTTGCAGATGTTACCGACAGAAACTTTGTCTTTTCTGTCTTTGTGGCCTCTCTTTTTTCTATAGTCTCTTTCTTTGCGAGTCTTTTTATTAAAAAAACACCTCCTTCCGGCTCGACCCGAAAAATCTCTCCTTGGTTTATTACTGAGTTAGTAAAAGCGCTCCGCATTATAAGGCGGGAGCCTTCACTGTTATCTGCGGTCATTGGTTCTGCTTTTTTCCTCTTTATCGGCTCGTTCATACAGCTTAATATGATCCCATTTGCAATGAAGAATCTGCACCTCTCCGATGTTCAGGGAGGGTATCTTTTTCTTTTGACGGCTTTAGGCATAGGCGTCGGATCCCTTCTTGCTGGTAAACTCTCAGGACGCACTGTTGAATTTGGCCTTGTTCCCATCGGCGGCATCGGCATCTCTATATGCTGCTTTTTACTCGATCATTACTCAGATTCACTCATCCATGAGATATTCCTTATTACCATCGTCGGTATATTTGGAGGGCTCTATTTGGTCCCGCTCGATTCGTATATACAGGTCGCAAGCCCGCCAACTTATCGAGGACAGGTGATTGCTACGACCAATATCTTTGGTTTTTGCGGCGTCCTGTTTTCTGCAGGAGCTCTTTACCTTTTTTCTGAGGTTTTTCAGATGTCTCCGGATAAAGGTTTTGCATTCGTTGGCATTATGACGCTTGGGATTGTGGTTGCCATCTCTATTTCCATGTCTGGATATATCGTGCGCTTCTTTTCCTTTATCTTTTCTTACCTCTTTTTCCCAGGCTCTTTACGTGGAAAGGATCAGATACCGGTAGATGCTCCTGCAATTTACTTTGTTCCCCACTCTTTTTCACCATGGGTTCTTGTGCTGATTGCAGCTCAAAGGCGCCGTATGCGTTTAATCACGGTGAACTTTCCGGAAAAGCTCTCCTATTTTGCCCGTATTATTAGAAAAATGGTGCCGATTTTGGATGTAACTTCTCTTGAAGAGGTTATGCCCCATGGAGAAAAGGAGGACCTTATCTCGCACGCAGCTGATAGGGGGACTTCTGTTGTTCTAATCTGTTCAAATACAACTATTAAAGAGCATGCGCCTCAGTTTATTCAGGCTTGGAAAACAGTTCCCAACTTCAAGCCCAAAAGCTATTTTGAACTGCATCATCCAGAGACACTACCCAATAGTCAAACATTGGGCAGTACAAGAATGCTTGCAGATCTCATCCCGGTGGGGTAGATGAGCTACGCCTATGTTAGCAATCAAATAGAAGAGCTTTTAGAGATACTTCTCGAACAGCTTGATCAACTTGGCAGAGCTTATGTCTTAGTCCCATCACAAGCAATGAAGGGATGGCTGGAGCAGGCGCTTTGCTCTAAAAGAGCTCAAGGTACTTTAGGGGTAAAAATCTCCACCTCTTCCATAAAGCCTGAAGATATCCTCAAAGTGCTTCTGACGGTTTCTAAAAAAAGTGATATGTATCCAACTCTTGCACAAGCTGCATATGGGATAGGGTCAGAATATTTGGTAGAGCCAATACCAGCACTGCCGTCAAATGAGGAACATCTCTTTTTATTCGGATGGAGCTCTCTTTGTCCTGCATATATTTCTCATCTAAAGAAGCTAGAACAGTGCACCCTCCTTCTCTTTTCACCCTGCATGCTCTTTTGGAGCGATGTTTTGAGCAGTTCGGAAGAATCATACTTGATGAGGCGTTTGGATAGGTTTTCTGTCTCCATTCCAATCCGAGAGCGACTTGAAGAGCTTTTAGCTGATAAAAACCCTTTTCTAGCAAATAGTGGAGTTTTAGCCAGATCGCTTCTGACAAGCCTTGAAGATGTTGGAATTACCTGCTCTGAAAAATATGTGCTAAGCGACGCTCTTTCCAAGATGCTCCCCTATCAAGATCTCATTCGAGAAGAGACATTGGTAAAAACTGTTCCATCACAAAGAGCGCTCCCAACTTTTCTAGAACGTGTTCAGGCGGATATGCTGATGCTGATATCGGAAAAAGAGCAAAATGACCTTTGTGCAGATCAAAGTATCCAGGTTATTAAGTCAGCTACTCGCTACGGAGAAGTTCAGGCTGTTCGACATGCGTTTGAAAACCATTTTCAGGGAAGAGAGGTGCTTCCTGGCTCTGTTTATATTCTTGCTCACGATATTCAAGACTACAAGGGAGCTATTGGCAGAGTTTTTGGTACAGGCTTAAACCCAATACCTTATCAAATTATTGAGGAGTGGAGTTTTGAACACGATCAAATTGTAAAACAGTTTTTCATGCTCCTTCAACTTCCCCATATGAGGCTGGATCTTGCCCAGATCGAAGAGCTGATAGAATGTAAAGCTGTACAATTGGCTTTGAATCTCCAGAGAGAAGATGTTGGCGCGCTTCTTTCACGTCTTAAGAGATCGGGATTTCGATTCGGGTTAAACAAACAACATGCCAAACAAGTACTTACAGATGAAGGCTTTCATGTCAAAACAGCAGATATGGGTCATACCGTAAGCGATGTTCTTCAGGAGATATGGGAACAGGGGATATCGAATGATGAAACAGATCTATTAGCTCGGCTGATCTACTATTTAGAGGCTGTGAAAAAGAGCCTTAATGCTGTTGAAGAGAGCGTTTGTGGCTGGCTTAAAATTTGCCGCGATCTCTTTGCTTTTGCGTTTCAAGATGATGGCTCTAAAAGCTATGAGGAGCTCTGGAAGCTGCTCTATATAGATGCACCCATTCAGGATATGCTCTCTTATGAGAGGTTTCTGACAATCTTCAGGGAAGTTGTTCGAATCCATTTTGAAAAGACGAGCCACGTTCATATTTGGGCGCCAGTAGTTTGTACAAGCTTGAAAGGAACTCCCCCTCCTGCCGAGGTTGTCGCTATAGTTGGCCAAGAGCTTAACTCCTATCCAAATGAAGAGATCTCATCTCAATGGCCATTTTTTGACCAATATTCTAAAAGAGCTGTTTTTGATTCCTCGCTCCTTGGAAAAAAGTCCTTTTTAGATGCCGTTTTTGCAGCAAGAAGCATGCTCATACTCACCCACCGAAACTATTCATTTGAACGGCGCTCAATGGTCCAGCCCTCAATCCTCTTAACCGAGTTTACATCATCCATTACACAAAGGTATGGAGAGAAAGCAGTAGAGACGTGCACGACTGTATGGCCTTTTGTACGGTATGCAGAGAAGGCCAACTCGAACTATATTTCAGCGATTTTTGAACAGAGGCAAGAATCGGATTGTGGCAAATTTGTCGATATCTTGGTTGATGACTTTCTTCGGTTTGGGAAAAACCCAATCTTAGAGTCATTGAAGAGGCGGTTTGGGTTGCAGTTTGATTGGGAAGAATCTGATGATCTTCTGCTTCCGAGACAAGGAGTTATTCAGGAGATTAGGTCAAAACTAGAGCTTAAAGCACTCTATAACAGAAAAAGTTATGCAGGCTACTTAAGCGATTTATTCAAGGAAGAGATTGGTCATATTGAAGTTTTGAGTCAAAAAATGGGTACTCAAAACAGTGAACCGATTTTAGTTTCTCTCTCTTCAGCCATTGAGAATGGTCATTTTGAAAATGGCAATCTGACTATTCCCGCCTATATCAATAAAGAGAAAAGCCATCGAATCTCAGGGCAGGCCCCATCCCTACAACCATCGGCGCATCTATTTTACTCGTCTGATTTTGACGCTGAAAAAATCCGTCGCTGGCCTGAAGTGCTTCTACGGGCCTATATACAGAAGAAATCTCCTGCTCCTATATCGTTAAGGCTTGTTTCAATTTTGAATCAGGATGAGCAGATTATTAATAACATTGATTTTGAAAGCGCTTTAGAGGGATGGATTGATTACTATAAAGCATGTACGCAGCAGTGCATTCCTTTGAATTCGAAAATTGTAACCGATGTATTTAAGAACAAGCTAACGAGAGAGTCGCTCCTCAATCATCTTCAAGAAGAGGGGCGAGTGCAATATTCTGAAGCGGCTGCAGAATACATACTGGATAGTGCGCAAACCATTTCACTCGATGAGCTGCAGGCTTGGGCAGAAAGGCTCTATCCAGGAGTCTATAGATGAAAGAGTCCTTCTCCATTCTCAATGCAAGCTCTAATGTTTCAGACAACCTTTTTATTGAAGCATCAGCTGGTACGGGAAAGACCTTTGCGATTCAACATCTCGTCGTGCGTAAAGTACTGGAGGCAAAAGAGGCTCTTCTGCCTAAAGAGTGTGCGATTATCACGTTTACAAAGGCGGTAGCCGAAGAGCTGCTATCCCGAATTTCAGATTCTCTTGATCAAGCAATTCAAGCCCTAAAAGACAAAAAGAACAGCTTAGAGTATCTAAAGCCCTATCTTGATGAGGAAGAAAAAAGGATCAGAGCACTCAATCGATTGATTCTATTCCGCCGCGATATCGAATCTTGCCGGATCACAACTATCCACGGATTTTGTCTGCAGCTTTTACAAGAATATTTTGGATCTCCTCTTCAAATGGTTGAACCAGTGGCTCAAAATCGGCTTATGAAAGAGCTGATTGAGTATGAATTAACCTCTGATACAATTTCTTTAGGGCAGTTTCAAGGGGTTCGCAGGCTTTTCGGGTTTAATGATGCAAAGCTTTTGGCTGCGCTCATCACGCACACTTCTGAAGTGCAATTTGATCCTTTGAATATAAGCTTAGAGTCATTTTTTGAAAGCCACAGCAAGGATGAACTGTATTCAACACTGGATGAGTTGAGCTTCAGCTTTAAAAACCTGCGAGATAAGTTGGGCAATCTCAATAGCGAGCCAGCCTCATTTTTTAGGTCAATATCGGAGCTTTGCGATCCTCAAACAAGAAAACAGGCGCTCTATGCAATAGAGAAGAGTGCAATAACTCTTCCGAAGCTTTTCTCAGAGATGAAGAAGAAGTGTACTCCGAATGAACAGGCTTTACAAAAGCTTGAACAACTTACATCTGTTTTGGAGAACCACTGTTCACCTAAAAAGAGCTTTTATAAGCTTAAAAATGCCTTGCAACAGGGATTTGAAAGAGTCTGTTATTCAAAAAATCTATTTACTTTTGATCTGCTCATAAAAAGGGCTAAGTCTTTAACTCAAGAGGATATAAATTTTAGAACTTTTATTCTGGATGCACTCAAACTCGTTATTGTTGATGAGTTCCAAGATACAGATCTTCTGCAATGGGGGCTTCTTTCAACCCTGTTTCTAGATGGTAACTGGGGTGGTAATCTCTATCTCGTAGGCGATCCAAAACAATCGATCTATGCGTTTCGAGCGGCCGATGTGTATTGCTATCTAGATGCAAAATCAAAAATCGGTGCGCAAAAATCGCTGAAGACAAACTATCGATCTACCGATGGACTTGTGCTTGCACTCAACACTATATTTACAGGGCCTTGGGCTGATTCCCTATTTCATCTTCCGAAACTAAAGTCGGCACTTGCTGTCGATGTTGTTGAGGCTCATCGATCGACTGCCTCTTCGGTAAGCCCCATATCCTTTGTCCTATTTAACTCCTCGCTTGGTCGAAAACGCACATGGCCCACAGATGAGATTCTCTCTGAGCAGTTGATGCCTTGGCTTGCTCATGAGCTCTATTCGCTTCAGAAACAGGGATATGGCTTTTCCCAGATAGCTATTCTTGTTAAGGATCGATATCAGGCCAGAGATTTAGAGAGTTATTTGGAAACTGTTGGGATTCCCGCAACTTCCCTGAAAACAGTTTCAGTAGTCGATAGTCCCGCATCAAAGCTACTTTCCGCTTTATATGGCTGGCTTGCCTCTCCAAAACAGCTTTCTCGTTTAAAAGAGCTTTTAGCGATCCACAAATCGATTTTTTCGCTCGAATCAATCCCTATTCTTGATGACCCAGAACAAGGTTTTGCCGTTTTTGGCGCCTATCTCAGCGAGGCGGAAGCAATTCTCAAAATAGTACGGCGACATGGAATTGCAGCAGCTTATGATGCTTTTTTACAGTGCCGAATGTATCCCACAACTGCATCTTTTGCTGATGATTCATGTTATACAGATGAACTTAAACGTGACTCTGGACTGCTTTTAGATCTACTTTCTGAAGAGGAAATAAAAAGGCCATTTTCAGTTGAGGATGCCTATCTCCACTTATCGACGCTTGAAGAGAACTATGGGCTTGATAGCGAACGGCTGCAGCGCAGGTTTGATCCTGAACGCGATTCAGTAACGTTAATTACAACACATAAGAGCAAAGGGCTTGAATTTGATGTGGTGATCCCTTTGGGAGTTTCTTGCAGATCCCCGCAGCCCTCAAATTTGGATTCAGAACAAAAGATCATTGAAACAGAAGCTGAAAAAGCTCGTCTTCTCTATGTCGCCTTAACTCGTGCTCGAGATAAGCTGATTATCCCCGTTTTTGTTGAGAGGGATGAAAAGCCCATTTCTTTTGGCATAGCTGCGCCACTTGAGAAGCTGCTGCAGTCTATTTTAAATACGGATCACTATAGTGTTGAGAATGTCGAAACCGCTTGTCAAACTCTCGTGAATAGTTCCCAAGGTACTATTTCTTTATGCTCTGCGAAATTGACGGGTTCAATCTTAGAGCCCAAGCAAGAAGTAAGACCTCAGATGATACCTGAAGTATTTAAGCCTATTACCTGGGCTCAGCAATCAAGAACTTCCTTTTCTAAAGCGCATAAGGGCTCTAGTGATTCCGGCACAAGTGATGGTCGTTTAATTGGGATCTTCATTCACAGTTTGATAAAGCTGCTTATCGAAGAGAAAGATTTGCAGGACAAAAAGTTGATTCAACAGTTTGTGCTACAAGAAGTTCAAAGGTCGGGATTTAAAGATGATCTCGCTGTAGCTATCCTCAAAGTACTCTATTCGCCTATGCAGCTTTTTGGACGAAAGGTCATTTTATCCGAAATCCCAAAAGAGCGATTATTAGCAGAAGCTTCCTTTTGTATCCAAGATGGTAATACACAGCTTGTTGGGTCGATTGACTGCATTGTAAAGCTTGATGATTGCTCTATTATTTTAGATTGGAAGAGCCACTTAACTAATGAGCCTTTAGAGATGTTTGCAAAATCGCTGAATTGTGAGAGCCAAGCAAAAATGTATAGAAAGGCAGTTGAAAAAACTGGAATTCCCTGCTTAGGTGTAGCATTTGTCTTTGTCCGCATACTTGAGGGGGATAGCTGTGGCATCATTTCCTATTGAGAACATCCCTTTCGAGGATAAGCAGTATGCCGAATGGGTATCTCCTGATGAAAATGTGCAGGCGCTCGCTCTACATCTTCGATTAGCTGTCCGTGCTGGCTATACAGCTCTTCATATAACTGAGAACGCTCTTGAGCCTTCTTTGGAAACTGTACTGAAGGCGGAATGTGAAGATGCTATCGATGTGGAGACGCTGCAAGCCCTAAAAAAACAAGAGATGCTTGCCCTTTCTTATGAAAACCTTCCCTTTCAAAGAATAGGCAGCTATCTGCAGCTCTCCTATATAGCAACGGCTGAGATGCGTTTTGTCGAACAGGTTCAACGGCTCTCTCAAGAACAGCCTGCAGTTTTAGATGAATATGTCGACCCTCAGCTTAACCATTTGCAGCTTGAAGCTGTACGGCTAGCATTAGGCCAGCAAGCAGTGATTATTGCTGGTGGTCCTGGAACGGGCAAGACTTATACTGTGGGGCGCTTTTTGCAAGCGTACGCTTCAACACAGGATGAGCGTTTTGTTCGTGTTGTTTTGACTGCGCCGACGGGAAAAGCGGCTGTTCAGTTGGAAAAGAGTTTACTACACGCTTTTCAAGGAGCTATTCCTTTCTCATACGATGTAAAGACCATTCACAACTTGGTTCGAAAAGGGGTATTGATAGATGCCCATGTTTTGATTGTCGATGAATGTTCGATGATTGATACCCACATGTTCGCAGAGCTTTTGCGCCTTGTTCCCCGAGGAACCAAACTGCTTCTCGTTGGAGATCCCGATCAACTTCCGCCCATTGGAGTAGGATCTCCTTTTGCAGCCCTTGTCTATGCAGAGCATGCCCCTTTTCCAAGAGTACTCTTGCAGTCCGTGAAGAGGACAAGCGAAGAAGCTCTTTCGGCGCTTGCCACTTCACTTCGTGAAGGAGATAGAGAGTTTTTCTTTTCTTTAGAGAGTCATCGAGAAAAAGAGGATGGAGCGCTCTCCTGGTATCCTCTTACAGAGGAAATGGTTGAAAAAAGGATGGCTCTGGGAGCTGTTCCGCTTATTTTGACCCCTCAGCGTTTTGGTCTGTTTGGATTGAATCGATTAAATGAGAAAGCTGCAGCACTCTTTGATGAAGTTCCTCTTATTGTTACCAAGAATGACTGGACATTGAAGGTGACTAATGGCGAGCTTGGGTTTAAGGTGCAGCGTGCACTCTTTGGGCAATTGAGAGATTATTTCAAAAGCGGGGAGAAAGAAATTCCCTTGTCGCTCCTTCCAGCCTATGAGACAGCCTATGCCCTCTCTATCCATAAAAGCCAGGGCAGTGAAGCCGATCGAGTGTTGGTACTACTCCCTGAGGGGGC
>Ga0206912_1050_pt1 | contig 36803 bp, 33 predicted proteins | sample Alteio_BWOrgHeat_75_FD_152933 | JGI IMG/M metagenome (GOLD analysis project Ga0206912, IMG submission 152933) | Enriched cells from forest soil in Barre Woods Harvard Forest LTER site, Petersham, Massachusetts, United States -... | ecosystem: Environmental > Terrestrial > Soil > Temperate forest >... | reverse complement strand
AACTTCTGCAGCCAGCAATGAAACCCTTGACTCAAACGAGGGTTCTTTTAATATGCCAATAATCATAAATATTTATATATTAAGTAAGTCTTAGGCCTGTGCAAGTTAAGCAATTGTAAATTTATGAATTTTACCAGGCTTTCAGACATTTCTTCTATTGTAATAATTTAGTTAACTGCTTTGTTAAAGGTAGCTTGATCTTTACATACATTTAATGCGCTTCACCATGAAAATAGGTGATTTTCATCATTTATAGTGCCAGCCGTTTGTGACAAGCCCTGCGGGGGCGAAAGCGCAGCATTGCATGTTTTGTTACACGTGAGTGTGTAACAGATGAAACAGGTGAAACAAGATTTTGACTTAAGTAACTATATTTCAGCTATTTGTAAAAAACAAGTGAAACAGAATGAAACAAGATGTAACGACGTATTCGTCGGTATTTTTATGGGTAATTTTTGTTTAATTTCCTGATAAGCAAATAATTGAAAAATAGGTAATTTTAGCGGGGTGTAACAAAATAATTGTAACAAGTTGGGCTGCTGATTCGCCATTCCGGCACGAGAGTGTGCAGCGCATGGCCGTATGTGACAGCCTTACGGGAACGAAAAAAACACTGAAAAATTAATGCTTACTGGTAACCTATTGCCTGCAAATTAAACAATTCTGCATAGCGGCCCTTTTTATCCAGCAATTCTTTATGTGTTCCGGACTCAAGCACTGTACCTTTATCCAAAACCAAGATCCGGTCGGCTAAGCGTGCAGTTGAAAAACGATGGGAAATGAGCACTGCCGATTTTCCTTTAGTTAATTTGGCAAAACGCTGGAACACTTCATATTCTGCCCTGGCATCCAAAGCTGCTGTCGGCTCATCCAGTATCAGCACCTGCGCGTCTTTCATATAGGCGCGGGCCAAAGCTACCTTTTGCCATTCGCCGCCTGAGAGTTCTACGCCGTCATTAAATCTGCGCCCCAGCCATTGGTCATATTTATTGGGTAATTTGGCGGCAAGGCTGTCTGCCAGGCTTTCAACCGCCGCCTTTTGTATCAATGCTTTATTGTCAATTTCGCTGATATTCCCTACCGCAATATTTTGAGAAAAGGTCATTTGATAACGCAGGTAGTCCTGGAAGATAATACCGAGGTTTAATCGTAGTTCTTCAATAGCATACTCTTTTAAATCAATGCCGTCTAATAAAATGCGTCCCTCGGTGGGGTCATATAACCGGGCCAGTAACTTAACAAGCGTAGTCTTCCCCGCCCCATTCTCGCCCACCAATGCCAGTTTCTCGCCGGGATGCAGGGTAAAGTTTAAATGACGGTTGGCCCAACTCTCTGAATTACGGTATTGAAAGCCAACATCTTCAAAAGTAAATCCTTGTTTAATAGGGTTTGGGAATGGCAAAGGCTTTTCGCTGACGCTTATGCCCGGTTTGATCTTAAAAAATTCTAAGAAGTCATTCAGATAGATCGCGCCCTGCGACATCGTAGTAAAACGGTTCAGCATATTTTCCATCAAACTGCTTAGTTGCTGGAAAGAACCCGCCAACAAAGTTAGTGTGCCTACAGACGTTTTGCCGGTAACGGTTTGATATATAATAAAGCCATAGGCCACGTAATAACCGATACTGCCCAAAACCGAAAAGAACGTACCCCATGCAGAACGTTTGACTGCCAGCCTGCTGTTATCGGCATAAAACTTATCGGATAATGTTTTGAAGCGGTTAATGATGAAATCGGACAGTCCGAATATCTTCACTTCTTTTGCTGTTTCATCACTGGCGCCCAAATAACGTACGTAATCCAGTTCGCGCCTTTCGGGTGTTTGGCTGCGGGTCAGGGCATAGTTCTGGCTGTTAAAGTAAGACTCCCCTAAAAAAGACGGGATGATGGCAATGAGCAGCAATAGTATCAGCCAGGGGTTGAAAGCGATTATCATAGCAAGCAGGAAAGCCATTGCAATAAAATCCTGTACCTGGCTCATCACCTGCGATAACAATATACTACGGCCAACCGTTTGTTGCCGCGCCCTTTCCAGTTTGTCATAGAAAACGGAATCTTCAAATTGATCCAGGTCAAGTGTTGTGGCATGACGCATAATACGCATGGAGGTATAATTGGAAAAAAGATCGCCGAGCAAGCTGTCAGCCAAATTTATCATCCGGTTCAAACCATCGGTCAGTACCGCCAGGCCAAATTCAATGATTACGAATTTCCATAGTTCATGCTGGTTCCCGCCGTGGCGGTTCAATTGCACTACCTGGTCAATGATCAGCTTACTTATCCACAACAGAGCAGCCGGCATCGCCGAACGGGCAATACGCAGCGCGAAACTTAGCGCTGTTTTACCGGGACTGCTTTGCCACACCAACCTGAAAAGTTCGGGCAGGTTTTTTAACGCCGAAAGGCGCTCTTTAAATGATAGATTAGAATTGATATTTCCCGTTTTAGCCATGTGCCTTTGCCGCGCCTTTGTTAAAAAACAAAGCTATGAGTAATAAGCCACCGGAAATGACACCGCCAGGTAAAAAATCCTTGCCGGGAAAATGATTTATGACATAACTTACAATATAGGATAGGCATAACCCACTATTCGAAGTTTGCCCAAGTCAGCAAATATTCAAATAAAAAAAGCCTTCAGAAATTAATCTGAAGGCTTTTTATAAAAACTTAAAACTGAGCACTCAAGACTTAAGACTCATTTCTGTGGCATTAGTTATTTTGATATACTACCCTGGAATAAATGAGATTTGTTTATTGAACTACTTAATAATTTCTGTAACCTTTAGTGGCTCCTCAACAATTTTCCCATCCTTCACTGAGACAAAATAAGGTATGTTAATATCATCTATTGATACAATTTTTACCGGTTTTTCATTTTCAAATAATATGGCAGAGCCATCATCGCAGGCATATCCCGGGTTTAGCTTCCCGGTCAATATAGCATCGCGATAGAGCGGCCTGCGTGCTTGTTCCTTAAGCCAGTGCGGACTTTGGCTAAACGGTAAAAAACCTAAACCGGCACAAAGCGAAAGTTTTACCGGCCTCGAATCTGTTGTACCACCCTGGAACCAGCATATTGAACCTGCGCTGCCGCCGCCTAATACAATGCCTTTATTATAGGCTTTTCTTAATATGGTATCAATACCATGGGTTTTCCATTCGGCAATGGCGTTAAGTGTGCTGCCTCCGCCAACTATAATGGCATCCATGCTCAATAATACTTCTTCAAATGTTTGGTTTTGCCGTGTTGAGGCAACGTATAACTTCTGTACAAAAGGCTGCATGTCCAAATCCTCGCAGTTTTGGTACCAGGTTGCAATAGCCACCTCGCTATCGCCGCTTGGCGTTGGCATAAAGCATATCCTGGGGTTCTTTTTATGGGTTAAAGCAATTACATATTTAATAAACGGCTTTCCATAATTGCCGCCAGATGCAAAAATGGTGCGCACAGGTGCGTTTTGTGCCCGGCCCGCCAAAACGGCGCCAAGCAATACTAACAGAACTAATATTTTTTTCATGATAATTAATAATTAAAACAAATAAATGGACAAGGCATTACTTTATTATTTCAGTAACCGGCAAAAGCTTTTCACTGAGCTTACCGTTAACTACAGATAGAAAATACGTATGGTTCAAAGTATCCAGCGATACCGACTTTACATACTTTTCATTCTGAAACAACACCGCGGCAGCATCTTCTACTGCATAACCGGCGTTCAGTTTGCCGGTTAATATCGCATCGCGATAAAGCGGCCTGCGCAGCTGTTCATGCCTCCAGTGAGGGCTATGGCTGTATGGCAAAAATCCTAAACCGCTGCAAAGCGAAAGTTTTACCGGCCTTGAATCGGTTGTACCTCCCTGGAACCAACAAATCGAGCCCGCGCTGCCGCCTGCCAATACTATTCCTTTTTTATAGGCTTTTAACAGCACAGTATCAATACCCTGCGCTTTCCATATAGCTATCATATTCATGGTATTTCCGCCGCCCATTATTATGGCGTCCATCCTTAGCAGTTTTTGATCAAACGTTTCCTGGTCAGGGCTGGAGTTTAAAAATACCTTTTGCACATAGGGCCGCATAGGCAGATTTCGGCACGAATCATACCAGGCAATGATCTTGGTAATATTATCACCGCCAGCTGTTCCCATAAAACATATCTTCGGATTTTTTTTACCCGTTAATTTAATAATATACTTTATATAAGGGATAGAAAAATTCCCCCCGGTTGCCAAAATAGTACGTACAGGGGCCGGGGATTTTTCTTGTGCATAGTCATTAACAAATGAGGTGCACAATAAAAAAAGGATAAATAACTTTTTCATAAATTTTTAATAATTAAGTTCATATAAGATTTAGTTAGTTAATAATTTTAGTTTATTCAGTTAGAAGGCGGGTAACAAAAGCGGTTCCGGCAAAAATGCCGGCCCCGCCTTGTCATCAAACAAACAACCTATTTAACTTTAAACACTATTTTTCCAATACCTTCACATCAACATGCGATGGGTATTCAGGGCTGAAATACACTTTTTGGGTAGCCTTTTGAAAGTCGGATTCATTAGCCTTATATATGTCCATGAATTTTTGCGGATTCCTTTCGTTAAGCGGGAACCAGGTACTTTGTACCTGTATCATTATGCGGTGCCCTGCCAGGAAACAATGATTAATATCTTCTACATCCCATTTAACCTCTGCTACTTTTCCGGGTACCATTGGTTCGGGTTTTGAAAAACTGTTCCTGAATTTGGCACGCATGATCTCGCCCCTCACCAGCATCTGGAACCCTCCCATTTTTATAGCAGGGTTAAGGGCCGCATTATCAGGCGCATTATCAGGGTACACATCAATTACCTTAACTACAAAATCGGCATCGGTCCCGGTTGTTGAAACAAACATGTCGGCCATTACATTACCTGCAATGGTCACGTCTTTGGTTAAAACATCGGTTTGATAAACCAACACATCCGGCCTGGTTGCAGCAAAGCGCTGGTCTTCTACCATAAATTCGCTGCCCCTAATATTACGTACTTCGGCAGTATATGGTACCGGGTGTGCCGGGTCGCTCACGTACGAATCAAAAGTTTTCGCTTCGGCTTTTGGGGCCTCGAAACTAAGCTTATTGCCTGCATGCAGATATATCGCTTTTTGTGTTGCTTCGGCAGGGGGCCATTTGCTATATTTTTTCCATTGGTTTGAACCGGTTTCAAATACATAGGCATTTGGCAGTTGCGGGTCTGGAGCATCTTTTAAATAATGCATAAAGAACGGGAATTCGATTTTTTCGCGATAGAACACGCCGGTTTTTGAGCCTAATTGTATGTTGCCCACTGTTTCATCATCGCCACGCGAAAACTGGCCGTGGTACCAGGGGCCCATAACTAAAATATTTCTGTCCTTATAGCCGCCTTTTTCTATGCTGGCATGTACTTTCAACGGGCCGTAGGGGTCTTCCTGGTCAAAAAAACCACCTACCGTCATTATTGCCGGCCCTATGTTTTTTAAGTGCGGCTCAGGGGTGCGGGTTTTCCAATACTCATCATAGGTATCGTGTTCCATCATTTCATCCCAAAGTTTGTTTGTATGGTGGAGAATTTTATCATCAAAATTCTTCAACGGACCCATTTCGAGATAAAACTTATAACCATCAGGTGTGCCATAGGCAGAAAATGCCGGATGATTTACTGTAGTAGGCGCAGGCCTCACAACACCAAATGAAGAAAGGAAGGCAAAAGTTCCCATCTCCTGAAAAACACCGTTATGGTGACGGTCATCGCCCAAAAACCAATTGGTAACCGGCGCTTGCGGCGAAACCGCTTTTAATGCCGGATGTGCCTCAATAGCTGTCATTGTAGTATAAAATCCAGGGGCCGAAATACCCCAGGTGCCTACCTTGCCATTATTATTCGGAAGATTTTTGATCAGCCAGTCAATGGTATCGTAAGTATCAGAGCTTTCGTCAACGTCTTTATTTGATTTTTTTACAACATAGGGCCTGGTTGCTATAAATGTGCCTTCAGACATGTAGCGCCCGCGTACATCCTGGTAAACAAAAATAAAACCCTCCTTTGCAAATATCATTGACGGCCCAAGCGATGGTTTATAGTTGTCAACACCATAAGGTGAAGAGCTATAAGGCGACCGGTCGAACATGATGGGATATTTTTTTGTCTGATCTTTGGGTATATATACCGAAGTAAAAAGCTTTATGCCGTCCCGCATCGGGATCATCAACTCCTGCTTTGTATAGTTATTCCGGATGTAGGCAGAATCCTCTTTATTAACCTGCCGGCGCGGTGCCCCCGAAGCGCCACCGGCTGCCCTACCCCCTCTCTGGGCCAGCAAAGGCGAGGTTGTTAACCCCAATATTGCTATGAGCAGCACCAGGTTTAATTTAACTAAACTCATTTTTAATGAGCAATTAAAATTCTTCATAACATAAGTATTAATGTAAGTGGTTAAACCTATTTATATTTATCGGGATGCATCTTTTTAAGATAGGCATCCATCACCTTTATCAATTCGCCGCTGGTATAATTGCGATAGCTATGCCCGCCACGGTCGCCATAACTTACTGTGCCGCCGTAATAGGGGTTTTGAGTTTTCGATAGAAAATCCTCCATGTGATAAACTCCAAAATTCAAAAAGAAATCATCCATACGCCCGGCGATCACATTCAGTTTGCCCACCAGTTTTGGCCCTACAGTTGCCCAATTTTTTTCAAGGTAGATATGCATATCCCAGTTATCTATCCAATATTTAGCAACCGATGGGTCCATATCACCTGTGGTTTTATCGAACAAAGGTTTAAAATAACCATCAGCGCCTACCGGGCCGAATACAGAGCTCCAGATATCTAATTGGCCGCCCGAACGGCCAAGCGTACCATTCACAACTTCCATCGTATTACGCTGTTCTGAAGTCAATCGAGGATCCCCGGTTAAAGGAAACCGCGTATTAATAGTGGGCACTTTATACCATTCATGTATTTTATAGAAAGCATTTTTATCTTCATAAACATTAATGCCTTCCACATTATGAAAGTCGAGTGGATCGGGCGAGTAGGACCATGTACCACCATAAAAGTCAGGATGCAGTACCTGTAGCGCGAATGACTCCCAGCCCCCGGTTGAACCGCCTGTTAACAAACGCGCCCAGCCTTCTTTGATACAGCGGATTTTCTTTTCAATTTCCGGTATCAATTCCTCGTGTATCGCATCACCGTATGGGCCATTATTGGGTGTATTCACCGCATACGAATCATCAAAATAAGGTGATGGATGCTGCAGGGTTATGGCAATAAACGCAGGGAAGCCATCAGATGTCCAGTCTTTATAAAAAGCATTATCCGGGCTTTCCTTAAACCGGAAAGGCGGCGCTGTCGAAAAATGTCCCTCTTCGTATACGGTTGGGTAATATTTTTCGGGGTGCTCATCATACCCTTTTGGTAAAAGTATGGTGGCCCCTATATAAATAGGGTGCCCCCAAAATTTGGTCAGTTTTTCGCTCTGTATTTTAATATGTTTTACCCATTTGGTATCGGGTAGGGGCGGTATAGGCGGAATAACCTTGTCGGCGGTTAATTTTACCACCTGGCCTGCTGTTTTATTAATGGAAATTTTCATCACCTTGCCGTAAATATTACCTGGTGAGGTCTCCCATTTCTGGCCTTCCCATTCATCCATGTGCATCCACAGCGTATGACCATCCGAGCGTTTAAATTCGGTGTATTTGCTTAACACCGCCTGAACATAATAATCACCGGGAGGGATATCCTTCATTTTATTGATAGGATAACCCAATGTGGACGCGTCAATGGTTACCGGTTGCGATGGCTGTAGTTTTGTAACGTCGACACCAAAAAACTGGGTGCCATAACGGCCAACCTGCAAACGCGGTTCAATAGTATCGCTATACGATACCACCAGGAACATACGGCCGGTAACAGGCCCTTTGCTTGCCCCCGGTGCAAATGATAGCTTGAACGAAGTTACCTTACCTGCAATGGCTTTATGCTGAGCATTAACATTTGATAAGCCACCAACTATAAATAGCAGTGCTATTAATAATAGTTTGTTTTTCATTTTACTTTATGTTAATAAATTAATTATTGAGGATGTTTAAGGTCCCATTGTACTTCAGCAAAAGGCCTGATCATCTGTACGTAAACTTGCATAGCAGGCAGATCATTTGGCAAAGTATTTAACAGGTTGTACCTGCGCATATCAAACCACCGGTGGCCTTCAAAATACAGAGAGTACCTGCGCTGATTAAGCATTTCTGTTATTAAAGCGGCCTGGTTTCCTAATATAGCCGGTTTCGCGACTGCTAAAGGCTTCAATCCGGATGCAACCCTAACTACATCTAACGCCGCCGCCCCGGCAGCTAACTGGTTGAGTTGAATTTCTGCCTCTGCATACATCAGCACCAGCTCTTCGTTGCGCATGATAGATATGGGTGAAGTATTGGTAGGATACATATAAACATCATAATTCCCTACAAGGCCGTTATATGAACGCGGGGCAGTTCTGAGTGCCACTTTTGAAGTTACCCTTGTATCGCCGGCCTCAGCATCTGAAATGAAAAGATTTTGCGCTACAAGAGGGGCTGTTGTTGTATTTTTTAGCTGGTACAGCGGGTTTGTAATATCGCCTGATGTAGTTGAGAAAGTAAATACCGGCCCTGTGCTCAGCGATCCCGATAAAGAGAAGAAAGGCGCGGCAGCGTTCAATGCTGTTATTACGCCGTTCCAGTCGCTTTGATACATGGCCACTTCGGCGGCTATTCCCCTGTTAAATGTGGCAAAGGTAGCGGGGGTTGAGAAACCGGCCCAGCCTGTAGTCATGGGGAAGGCAAAAGTAGTGCCTGCTGCCCCTAACTGGGTGGCCCCCAAATCAAGCAGCCGTTTAATTTCAGTTAAACCGGCTGTGTATGACACAAACGGACCGGGGTTAAGCATATCTCCGGGCGAATTCAGATCGGTAAAACTGATACGTATGCCATTTTGATATTGCATCTCTAAATTAAAAAGCATGGACCATGCCTCAATAGTGTTGCAAAAACCCCTTACGCTGTTTCTTTGTGTATCATTAAGGACAGAACTGTTATTGGCTGCGTTCATAAAAAGTGCGGCGTCTCTGCGGGTTTCCGAGAAATTATCGTACGACGCGTTATAGCCGGTTGTTGCGCTAAGTCCACCGTTAGTCGTACCCAAAAGCTCTGTGGTAAAAGTTGTTTCAACCGAACTCAGATCGTACATTTCCCGGCCAATTGAGCCGGTTGTTACCCTAAAGCTCAATATGCCATTTCGCATTGCTGATTGCAGGCCAATACCCAACTCGTTGATCTGTACGGCGGTTGCATTGGTTAATACTGATGCTTGGGATGGTAAATTGGGATCGACCACTTGTTTTGTTTCGAACACACTACATGCCGGAAGCATGAACATCACCCCGATCAGTAAAATATGTTGTTTTATTTTAAAGTATTTCATGTTTTTAAGTTTTAAGAATTATGTTTAAAAACCTACTGCTAAATGCATAAATATTCTTTTGCTGCTCGGAAATGGTGTGTTGTCAACACTTGCACCAACTGATTGGTTACCATAGTTTGATACTTCAGGGTCATATCCCTCATATTTTGTAATGGTAAACAGGTTAGTTGCCGAAGCGCCTATCTTTATGCTTTTAATGGTATTTTTATAATGCGTAGTAAGAAAACTTTTTGGAACATTATAATTTAGCCCAACTTCCCGTAAGCGTAAGTAACTGGCATCCTGTATAAATTGCCTTGCTGTTACATTTGGATTACTCGGATTGCGGGCCTTTCCGTCAGGTACACCAGTGGTTCCATTTAAGTTATCTTCATTGCTCCAGTCTGGCGAGGTACCCCCCAAATCTTTTTGCTTTTGCGTAAGGTTAGAGTTGTAGTTACCGTAGCTTCTGTGCAGAAAGAACGAAAAATCAAAGTTTTTGAAGAATGTAAAAGTGTTAGACCATGACACCTGGTATATTGGCTGCGCATCTTCATACTGTGTGGGCTGCGTTACGCCGGTTGCATCAACTGCATTTGGTGACCCATACCACGCACTTGGCGATGAGCCTAATTTTAACTCATTACGGCCATATATACTAAATCCGCCGCCAACTATGGTTGTGGGTATAATTAGGCGGGTTACCTTAGTTCTGTTGTTCCAGAATTGTATATTGGTGGTCCAGGCAAAATTGGGTTGTTTTACCGGGGTACCGCCTAAGGCTAACTCAATACCTTTATTTTGCATATCGCCAACCGGGTAGGCAGTGTATGAAATAACACCTGTACCGTCTGAAAGCGTGTAGGCATTTAATAAGTTATATACATTCTTAACATAGTAAGATCCTTCAAAAGTTATACGGTTATTTAAGAATGACATATCCACGCCTGTTTCTATTTCCTGGGCCGTTTCTGGTGCAATAGTTGGGTTACCTACAGAAGTAGGTGTTAAGGTACCTAGTAACCCGCCGTAGCTTGTAGTGCTTAATGAGGTAAAAGAATTGCCAAATAATGGCTCGCCGCCTGTACGGCCATAAGCTATCCTTAATTTAAGTTCATTAACCGATTGTTCTTTCCAAAAATCAAATTTGGTCAGGTTTACAGCAAGCGACGCTCTTGGGAACGGATATAATTTATTGTTGTCGCCATTTAAGGTTGATTTATCAAACCTAATGCCGCCAGTAGCAATAACTTTATCATCCCAGTTTATTTCCTGCTGAGCAACATAACCAACGTCTGTCCAGTGCTGAAAGGTTTCGTTCGAAGTTCTTACCGTAGCATTGTTAGGGTTTATCTGACCCGGCAATAAACCTTCGCCCTGTATCCAGCTAAAATCATTGTTGGTTGAAAGCTTTACGACACCCACTTGCGTGGTCATATCTACTGTTTTAAACAATTTCCAGTTATCGATCAAAAATCCCTGGTAATTGGTATTAAAGCTCCTATTGTCTGAAAAACGCGATGCACCGGGGCCGTTGGGCCTTGTTAATTGCGATTGCATATCGTCCGGGAAATATACCTCATCCTCCGTCAAAATAAAATCCAAACCACCCGAGAACGCGAACTTTAGCGTGTTACTTGGTTTTTGCAATAAAAACAGGGTTGTGTTAAATGATTGTATAATGCGGTTAGTGTTCTCTGTATTAATGGGTCTTGCTACTATGGCCAGTGGGTTATCGCCTGTATAAGGCGAATTGGGATATATACCGTTTACAGGCAGCAGCTGTGCATAATTAGGCGTATAGGCTAAGGTATAGGGTATTGATACGCCCCTGTTATCGTTACCGCTAAAACTACGCTGGTTGCCTGTGTTCAGATAGTTTGAACCGATGGAAAACGTCCAGAATTTGGTTAGTTTCTCATCAAGGTTAAGTTTTACCGAACGACGCTGAAAGCCGGTACGTTGCTCTATACCTGTTTCATTATCTAAACCGCTGGATAAATAATATTTAGTTTTTTCCGTACCGCCCGAAACACTCACTGCGGTATTCTCTATTTTACCAATGTTGCCAAAAATAATTTTTTCGTAATCATGTATCTGACCGGCCGCGGTGGCTTTTTGCCACGATGCTATTTCAGTTGCTTCATTTCCGGGCATAGAAGGGTCGCCTGTGGCATAATGAGTGCCGTTGCCAAAAATATAATCAAATTTGGTTTGGCCCTGCGGCCCTATCGCGTCAAGGCTCCAGTTTGAAGAACCCAATAATTTTTCGGCCGAGGCCCAGCCCACATCCTGGCTAACATTTACGGTTGTTTGCCCGGCTTTGCCTCTTTTTGTAGTGATAATAACAACACCGGCATTTGCACGTGTACCATAAATAGCACCGGCGCTCGGCCCTTTTAATACCTCAATTGATTCAATATCGGCCGGGTTTATATCAGATAAACGGTTGGTGGCCTGATCCTGGTTGGTACCGGCGCTGGTGAATGCGGCCGCACCTGCACCTGTACTGAACTCGGAGTTGTTTACAAATACGCCATCAATTACATACAGGGGCTCAGAGCTCCCGTTAATTGATGATAAGCCCCGCAGCTTAATAGATATACCGCCACCCGGGGCGCCGCTGTTTTGGTTAATATCTGCGCCAACTATTTTCCCGCTCATGGCGGCATCAATAGTAACCGGCGGGGTAGTGCCCGTTAACTGTGCTGCCGAGAGATGGGTAATTGAGCTGGCCGCATCACTCCGTTTTATAGTGGTTGCCAAACCCGTAACTACCACTTCATTTAATGATGACTCATCTAACTCTAAGGAAATAGTTATGCTTGATGTAACATTTTTAATTGAAACTTCTTTTGGCTTGTAACCAATAAAAGAAACAACTAGCGTGGCATCATCAGCAATATTATTGATTGTAAAGCCGCCATCAATATCCGTGGTGTACCCAACTTTAGTTCCTTTTACCATTATGGAAGCGCCTGGCAATGGCTGGCCCTTCTCATCAAGAACCTTTCCTTTTATATTTTTGAGTACAGGCTGAACAATTTGAGGTACGGTATTTTTTTCTGTTACAACAATGGTTTTATTTTCAATGTAATAAGTAAATGGCTGTCCTTTTAAACATTCATTTAAAACGTCGGTAACAGATTTATTTTCTGCATGAATTGTTATCGGCCTGGCCTTTTGTATCTCGTTATACTTATAAAGGAAAAAATATCCGCTTTGCTGTCCTATAGATAACAATGCTTTTTCTAAAGATATATTTTCGCCGGAGAGGCTTATTTTTTGTGAATATACTTTAGCGCTTAATTGCATACATGAAATCGTAATAATAAATACAGTTAATTTCATAATAATAAACACTTTGGTAGAAAAGAGCCGTAACTTTTTACGGTCTTTAAAGAGAAAATTTAATTGCATATCTTTGCAGAGTTTGAGTGAATAAATTTGATTCTGTCAAGGGATCTTTTTAGCTAACTCATTTTAGTTCCGGGAGTGTTGGTAGCACTTCCGGTTTTTTTTTGGCAGCTAAATGGTGGTTTAATAGCTATTTTATCATATTTCGTTTTTTAAGGGGTGAAACAATTTGTTAATTATGGCAATACAATTATTTTTTTATCTTCAATTTTAAAATGAACGCGGTCAAGCTCCAGTATGTGCAGTACATCTTCTATATTTTCGCCACGCCCTATTTTTCCAACAAACTCATCGTGAGGCACATTCCCCTCATATACTACATCCACATCATACCATCTTGCCAGCTGCCTCATTATATATTTAATATTAACCCGGCTAAATTTAAAATAACCGTTTTTCCAGGCCAGGGCATCGTCCACATCGGCAACACTAATCTTTAAGCCTCCATTTTTATCAACTACAGCCTGTTCGCCGGGCTTTAAAATTTGAACCTCATTGTTCTCTGTTATCTTTACAGAGCCTTCAAGCAAAGTAGTTTTAATAGCATCTTCATCCGGGTAGGCCATTACATTAAAATGCGTTCCAAGTACTTCTATTGCCTGGTTGCCTGACCTTACGCGAAACGGCTTACTCTTATCCTTTGCTACTTCAAAGTACGCCTCGCCAGTTATAGATACATTTCGCTCATTACCTACAAATGCTGTAGGATAAGTTATTGATGATGCAGCGTTAAGCCAAACTTCTGTACCATCAGGCAGGGTTAACTTGTACTGGCCGCCACGCGGCGTTGACATAGTATTATATAATACTTTTGCAGGTGCGGTGCCAGTTTTATCGTATACCAGCTGCCCGGTAGCCAGCTTAATTATTTTTGCGTTACCTTGCTGGGCAAGCGTACCATCCTTCGCATCATTCAAAACTATTTTTGAGCCGTCCTGCAATGTCAATATAGCCTTATTGCTGCCGGGCATAATAGCGTTTTGAAAATGTCTGATTTTTGCGACCTCGTTGTTTATTTTATTAGCAGGTTTTAAATAAGTGTAAAAACCCTCGAACATTATTAATAGAATAATAACGGCTGCCAGTAATTTGTACCCTAACGAGCGGTCAGACGCCGGCTTTCTTTCGTTTTCTTCTGCGGCGGTTTCATTATCAATTTCAAGCAGAATGCTGTTAAAGAGTTCATCAAATGATCTTTTTTTTACAGGGGATTGCGTAATATCCTCTATTGGATACTCGTTTAGCTTCTCAGCTATTATTTCGCGTAAAGTACTTTCGTTGCTATCTGTTTTAAAATGCCCCAGCAAAAATTCAATTTCAGCTGGTGTACATTCATTATTAATATAGCGTTGAAAGATTTCTTTTAGCAGATGTTTGTCTTCCAATTCCTTATTTTTACAGCTAATACGTTTGGGCAACTATTTACATCTGCTCTGTTTGATAAAAAAATTAAAATATTTTTATCGATAAGGCATTTTCTTTGAAATTATGGCAGGAATAGGGAATTAATTTTCAAATACTGAAAATTAAATTTAGGGTAAGCTATTAATTAGCTTATATGAGTAGACAATAAAAAGTATTTTCTTACCACTCTTGTAGCTTTTACAATATGCTCATTAATGGTAGAGATTGATACACCCAGCAAACGGCTAACTTCGCCGTAGCTTTTACCTTCTATTTTACATAGAATATAAATTTGTTTACGCCTGGGCGGCAGGCAATCAATTGCCTTAGCCAAAATGTAATTACCTTCTTTATAATTTATGTGTTGCTCAACAGAAGATGTTGCAGGTACAGCAACAGACACCAGGTAGCTCTCCATTTGTTTATTCAGCGCCGCTTTGCGGAAAAAATCATACACTAAATTCTCAGATACTTTAAATAAATAGGAACGAAATGATTTTTCAGTATCCAGGTTCTCTCTGCCTATCCAGATTTTTACGAACAATTCTTGCAATATTTCCTCGGCAATTTCGGCTGATTTTACCATTTTATATAAATTTCCGTAAATTCTTCCCTTATAATTGTGATACAATTGCTCAAAAGCGCGTTTATCACCATTTTTTAGTAATTCTACAAGTTCTTTTTCAGTTAATAATAAATAATCGCCACAAGTCCTGCTCATTTTCGAATAATTTTCAACTCAAAAATAGTTATTCTGAATTTTATTTCATTATTTTCAAATAAATTAGTGTATAAATGAAAATGTTATAGTAAATCAATTGTTTTTTAATGAAAAATTGTAATAAAAAATGATTTATTAACGAAAAATTATTAATTTATTAATTTAAAAAATTTTTTTGTTGACTAATATTATATGTTTAACTATATTTTATTAAAAAAAACATATAATTAGGACTTTTTTTAAGCTTGATGATTATCCGCATTAATTAGTTATGGTCGTTTAAAGAGGGTTTACAACACAAAAAAGCCTCTTAGCAAATACTAAGAGGCTCCTGCGCCTGTGGTATCAGCTGCATCAGAACCTCGACGTGTATCGGGCTGATTTATAATTTGTTGTAGTCATGCAAATTATACAGGTTACGGTTTAAGTAATAACCTGCTCGACTACAGTATAGCATTGTCAATTTGGATAACAAAACTGTATTCTGTTCACTCAAATATAAAGAATTTGGCAATAAAAAAAATCTTTATTATCACTTTTAGTTAAGAGTCGCCTTTTTTAGGAAGGACAGCAAATTTTACAAACGTTTTCGTGAAAGTTTTACTATCAGGTTTAATGTCCACAATAAATTAATACGTCAGCGTTCCCAGCGGCAATTGCACTCCTTCACAGGGTAGTATAATAGCGTAGGGACATCCATGTGTTGTTACTAAATAATTGTTCCACGTTTTCTCTTGTTCACTCGAATTCTTACTCAGCGCTCTCCAGGGTTTGGGGCTTAGAGACACTGATTTCCTGATGAGAACTCCCTTGTGTGGGATATTCTGCCTTCTGCAATCATTCAGTTTGTTTGCCCAATCGCCGTATAAGACCGTTTATTATAATCGATAATTTATTAGTATTATTACAGTTTTTTAAATCATAAAATATTTATTTGCATATAAATCGTCTAAATAATTTAACCATTTTTAAAATTCAATCAATTAGTAACAAATAATGAGAAGATTCTATTTAACCTGCTTTTTATTATTTGCAGCGCTAATAGCGGCTGCACAAACTCTGCCGCAAAAAAATGATAAATGGCAAGGATACAACCGGATTTTTACCACCATAGCGGGACACTCCGCATATTATGTGAAACCGGCACAGGCATTGCCCGGCAATCCCTGGATATGGCGCACCTCTTCTGGTTATCATCCCGAAGTATACAGCATCCTGCTGGCAAAAGGATTTTATCTGGCCTTTCTAAGTTTTGACGACCAATATGGCATTCCGGCGGCTATGCAGGTGTACGACAAATATTATAATTACCTGACAGATACACTTCATTTGGCTACAAGGGTCTGCATGGAGGGAGAGACCAGAGGTGCACTTTACGCTATGGCCTGGGCAAAACGTAACCCGGATAAGGTAACCTGCGTTTATGCGGAAACGCCTGACTACGATTTTAAAAGCTGGCCCGGCAGAAGAAAAAGTAGCTCCGGCGACACAATAGCTTTGCGTGAGCTGAAACATCTTTTCCATTTTACTGAAGAGCAGGCTATAGCTTTTAAGGATAACCCGGTTGATAACCTTGCGGGCTTGGCCGCATTTAAGGTACCCGTTTTCAATGTGGTTGGTATACACGACAAACTGGCCCCCTATGCTGATAATACAGGATTGTTTATCGATCAGTATGTGGCATTGGGCGGCCCAACAACTGTTTACCCTGTTACAGAAGGTCCGGAGGAATTGCAGGGCCATCATTTTCCTTTAAAACATGCTGCACTATATGCTCAGTTCATTTATGATAATTCTTATCCGGTAAAAGATATAATCCCTTACAAAGATTATATAAACGTTCGTGGAGGATTAGGTAATTTTTACCGCGCGGCCGTTATTAATAAAAGAGCGACCATTGCATTTCTGGGCGGATCGATCACTCACAATTCTGGCTGGCGCGATATGGTTTGCAGCTATTTACGTGAGCGTTTCCCAGAAACTGATTTTCATTTTATAGCAGCGGGCATACCTTCTCTAGGGAGTTTACCACATGTATTCAGGGTGCAGCGCGATGTGCTCGACAGCGGTAAGGTAGACCTGATGTTTATAGAGGCCGCGGTTAACGACAAAGGTACCGATAGCCTTGTTCAAGTGAGGTCGCTCGAAGGCATCGTCAGGCATGCCCGCAAAGTTAACCCTGCCATGGATATGGCATTACTTGAGCTCGCCGATCCGGGTTCGTTTAGTCGTTATTCGAAGGGACAAGTACCACGAGAAGTAGCCAATCACGAACTGGTTGCCGAACACTATGGATTGCCTTCGTTGAATATGGCGAAAGAGGCCTATGAAAAAATCAAAAATCAAGAATTTATCTGGAAAGATGATTTTAAAGATATTCATCCTGCACTATACGGTCAGACGTTGTATTTTGAATCGATAAAAAAAATGCTGCAAATATGCCTGAATGGAACAGCTTCGGTTGCAGTAAAGAATTACAAATTACCGGCTTTATTGGATAAAAACAGCTTTACCAGCGGCAGCTATTACGATATTAAAAATGCGAAAACAGATGCAGGTTGGACAATAGATGAAAAATGGCACCCGGTTACACATCTCGAATTGCGTCCAGGTTTTTATGATGTTCCTGTGTTGAGCTCCTCAACACCAGGCTCAACACTAACATTAGCTTTTAAAGGCACTGCGGTAGGTATTGCGGTGGCTTCCGGTCCAGAGTCGGGTACAATTTCTTACGATATTGATAACGGGCCTTATAAAGAGATCGATCTTTACACAAATGCCAGTGGCGCTTTGTATTTGCCTTTATATATATTACTAGGTTCCGGCCTAAACAACGGCAATCATACACTCACTATTAAACTCACAGATAAAAGGAACAGAAAAAGCGAAGGCACCGCCTGCCACATCGTTCACTTTTTTAAAAATTAGTAATTATGATTTTTTCTGGATGGGATTTTCGTACTCAGGACGGGAATCGAATCATAAGTTAAGTGTTTCTGACCCAAACCGAACTATGCTTACTTGCCTCTTAGCCATCAGTATTTATAAAATTTATCTTCGCTTGGTTACGGTATAGGTAATTTTCTTTGACCACCCTTTTCTATTTTTCTTAGGTGCTTATTACAGTGATTGTCAAGCTGTAGTTGCCCGCTTATCGTCTTTTGTATCAACATTTATAATTATTAACAGAACGATTATGGCAGTAGAGATCATCACCAAAGAAGACCTGAGCGAATTCCGGGAAAAATTATTAGAAGATATTAAGGGAATTTTAGGCAGGACGGATGAGCCTAAAAAGTGGCTAAAAAGCTACCAGGTTAAAAACCTCCTTAAAATTTCACCGGGTACTTTGCAGAATTTAAGGATTAATGGTACGCTTCGGTTTACCAAGATCGGCGGGATATTGTATTATAAATATGAGGATATTATGCAGGTGCTGGAAGGCAGCGCTTCCCCCAAGAAATCCTGATCGGCCAGTAGGTTTAAAGGCACTTAGCAGGAGTTTTCGGACACTTACGGCGCGGAGTGATAACGCCCCATATCTTCATTTATAGGCTAAATAAAACAATATGGGGCGTTATTTTAGAAAATTAGACACTTACTACACTGGTACGGCAGATGGCTTTATTTCGACTATAATTCAACTATTAACCCGTCTTGACAATCGGCTGCCTCGGTTTCGGCATCTTTCAGGTTTTCAAATACCAAATTGTTACCATCCTTATCAGTGACAATGATGGCGTATTCCGCGCCACCATGCGTTTCGATTACTATATAACTCATTTCATCAATTTTTAACGTTAAAACTCACTTTTCATACTGGCATAACACACAGCCGATATAATATACTTTACCACGTTCACCGTTCATGGGTTCGTCATACCCATGAACAAAATCGACCCCAAAATGGTCGGCAACCTTTTTGATAATGTCCGTATTGGGCGACCATCGGGTTTCATAATTCAGGGCGTTGCCTATCGTGAATATCTCAAAAAAATAGCCTTCGTCCGCTTGTATAAAATCGGGTAATTGCCCCTTTTTCTCTGCTTTTTCCTTTTCAGCAAGTTGGTCAAACAACCGCTTTATCCTATTTAGTTGAACACTTGAACCCCTAAACACTACTATATTTGAACACCAGTTTGGCATAATTTTATGAATTAGGGCAGATGCGGTTTGCATCTGCCTGTTAATGATTAATTTAGTTTCAATGCTTCACTGCCGTTTTTGGCAAATTCGGTACAAAGGTTAAAGGCAACCTGTGAGCGGTCTTGCCCTGTGCCGTATAGGATGGATTTGAATTTACTTTCATCATCACGGTAATTACGGACGTTTTGATAATAGCCTGTAACAGCGTTATAAGCACCAAACAGCGTTCCTTTTACTGTGCTTTCCTGTTGGCTGTCAGCCGTCATACAATAATCGAATGCACTCGACACGATGTTGTTAAAATGGCTTGATAGTTCTTCATCCTTACCTGCTTTTAACTTTTCGTAGGTTTCCTTATTCGGTATCATGGCTAATTGTATCAACCGTTTTACCTGCGGGTTGGTTACTCTTACCCTCGCCCATCGGTTAAATATGGCTTCCAACCCTATCGATAACTGGTCGGATAAGCCTAACATCTTGTGTGCCCCTTTTAACTTCTCTGCTGCGCTTGCGGCATGCCGTATTTTTATACAGTTACTGCAGTTTTTTAAAGCAGCATTTAAAGTATTGGAACACCAAATCCGAACGGGCGTAAAAGCTATCGTAATACAGCCTAAACCGTCATGCGTCGATGTTAAAAAAAGGTATTGGTCTATCAGGTCATTTCTGCCTACTTTGATATAATCGGGAAGTTTTGCAGTGATGTAGGTGGTTTCACCATAACCCAATGCGCCAGCACTTTCATAGCGGATATTATTATTACCGCCCACAATACTATCAAAAAATTCAAAGGCGTTAACATTCTGTATGACCTGGTAATCTTTGCCGATTTTATCGCCTAAGATAGCTTCATTATCGGTTCGAAACGTATAAAAGCTGTTATCAGATACGATATTCTTACCACTTGGCAGGGCGTGTAAATTGGGGCGTTTCATTACCTCAAAATCCAATCCTGCCTGTTGTATGGCTTCGGCACTTGTGGCATTTTTGGCTATGGTCGTTCCTATGACCTGCCATACTTTAGGTTTTACTATACTATTGCTATAATTTGTCATAATTAATAGTTTTTAATTTTCTGTATGTAGTTTTATTATCTCTGTTTCCAATACCTCGACATTTTCCGTACTGCCGATGGTATATTGGGCTTGGTTTTCCAACTCCTTTATTGCATCCCTTATATTTTGGTGCTTGGTTTGGATTACCACTTTTATAAATAAAAAAACGGTGTCTTTCATAATGTTAATTATTATAGGAATTTAAAAATTCGTTAAATTCAAACTGGAAACCTGCGGGGTTATCCTTTGCTAACTCTTGTGCATAACCAACCCAAAATATTTGGTTGGTTAATTCAATAAATAATTCTAACATTGTCTTAGCTTTAAGATGGTTTGACCTCTTAGAATATGCCCTATGTACGCTGAATACATAGGGCATTTCCATTTACTTACTCAAAAGGAATTACGATACTTGCTTCCACCTGTGCCAGTTTCTCAATACAAAGCTGTTTAACCTCGTTGGCGACATAGGCAATAATAAAAGGGTTCTTGGTTACAAAATCGTTACCGTCATCGTCGGAAATAACCAACTCGCACCGCGCAAAACGGCTGTCGCTTGCCATATCGTCCTCGTCATTTTGCGCAATGGTAAAGCTGTCGATATTGGCAATCGTATTTTGCAGCTTGTTTTTTTGCGCAATCTTTTTACCTAATGCTTCCACTAATTTTACGGTATCGGCTAACTTACGTTCCTGTTGTTCCCTCAACTGTTCTTTCAGTTCTTTTTTGTTTGGCTCTGCCTGTGGCTTAGCTTCTTCCGCCTTTGGCTTTTCTTCCTGCTTTACAGACGTAGCGGGTGCTTCGGCTTTTACTTCGTCCTTTTTCGGCTCGTCTTTTTTTTCATTAAAGGCGGTGCTAACAGGCAGGTTGTTTATTTTTTGACCGTTACCTGTATTGTCTGTTTTATTACCTATGGCGTTATTATCTGCCTTATTTGCTACGCCGTTTGTTTTTACTTCTGCGGTTTTCATGTTTTCTTAATTTTAAATGTTTACTGTTTTTTATTTCTCGCTGTGATGGTCTGCGGTTTGCGTCGTTCGCTTTGCGGTGGTGCCCTGTTGTTTCGTGTTTCCATAGTCTGTCCGAATTGCTATTTTTAAATCAGCCCCCGTCGGCAAGAGCCTCCGGTGGCTTTTTGTAAGCACCCTCACCTGAACACGGTGGGCTGAAGGACAAGACTTTGCGAAAAAAATACTACCCCCGAGCGAAGCGAGGGGTGTGGAGATTTTTTTCCAGCAAACCCGTAGGGCCTGGTCTTGGCATTCAGACCCGCCGTTCAGAAATTTGCTTGCGAAAAAGCCAGTGGAGAAAATTAATGGAGAAAAAATAGGTTAATAAGTGGCCGCAAAAAATCCTGGCGGTTGGGCGATGCGCCAGCGAGGCTCAAACCGCCAGGTGTTTTAAAATGCAGTGAAGCGGCTGAGGAACGAAGCGGCTGGAACTGCTGGTTTAAACCGGGATATCAAGGTTTATACCAAAAAAAGCCCTTGCGGCATTCCCATCAAAAAGGAAAATAGTTAATTTCCAGTTCCGAAGCAACAATTGACCAGTAAACGTTTTAATTTTTTACCAACAACATAAACATATCTGACGGTGGAAGCTACCACTGCTGCTTTGAATCGGGCTAGAACGCAGATATAAGGAAGGATGATTTCTTTAGACCATTTTCCGGACCAGGGGAAATCTTAAACGTAGTGTTTAAATGGTAATAAATAAGTTTTGATGTTTTTACCCGCCGTCAATACTTCTCCGATTGAATCTGCAAAACGTAAAGTAACCGGTTCCCCATCCGCGAAAATGCAAGCGTTATAGTTGAGTTTGGTCAATGCCAATACGTCCTTGCAAACCTGTTTAATATCGGCATTCCCCCTTGTGATTTCTACGGAAAGACAATTCGGTGTTTCCAGTCCGACTTGGGTTTGTAGTCTCGGAATAAAACCCTTTGTCCAGAGAAATGCCTTTTCTATGCTGACTTTCATCGTCATTCCCCGCGGAACACAAAAGGCGAATCCCCTATACAGTTTAAACTGGCTCGTAGTTTGAATACGAACTCCGATAATTTTGGATTTACCTTGGGCTTCTTCCGTGAAACCCTCCCATTCTTCATCACTAAATAATGTTTTGGCATGGATAAATACTTCTTTTGGATAATTACCTTTTCCCAACTTATCCTTAAAAGACTCTAAAGATTGTCTAATCATATCAGCGGCTTCCTTTTTACCAATATGAAACTCTTTCGTTGTAGGGTTATACCATTCACCGATATTGCCCCGGAAGACCATACCGTCGCCGGAATCAATAAACATCTGCGCAGCGCAACAGGCGCTACGGTTGTTCGGGTCATCGTTAAGCTTCTTATAGACTAATCCAAGATAACAAACATCTTCGCGAATATCGCCTAAGCGCCAGGGCAGCCCACCAGCCTTATAATACAAAGTAGTAGAAATGTTCCAGGCCTTTGCACTGTCAAATAGCCGTTGTGATTCGATCAGCTTTTCATCTGTCCACAATTGCTCATAAGCAATCGTACTTTCTTTTAATATTTGGGTAACAACCTTATCCTCTAATAACTTTGCCTTGATTTGGTTGTGAAAATTAATCTCGAAGGCATAGGCCTCCTGCATAACATTAAGATTATCAAACAAAAAAGGCGCGGTACTATCCCGTTCGCTTTTTTTTAACCGTGCCCTAACATTAGTATCCGCTTTTGGAATTTTCGATTTTGGCTTTCCGAACTTATATATAGCATCCTGAATAATGACGAACCAAACGGTGACGGGCCGTTCCTCCTCTTTTTGATATTTAATCAATTTTTGAGTAAACAAATTGGATAGATTATGAACACGCAAGTTTCCATCACTGTAGCTTAAATATTTGTTAATTTCCGATTCCGATATTTCAATCTCAACAATATTGTCAAAGTTAATGTGTATCCCAAATGCGGCCTCCATGCCAGGAAAGAACGGCCTCGCCACATCGTTATCTAAAGATTGTACAGGCTGATGAATTCTTTGTAAATAGGTTTTAAAATATTCACGCTGCTTTTTACAGCCGATTACGCCGATGTTTATCGGGCCTTTGGTTTTAGTATTGTCATGCGGCCCAAAAAGCATTAGGCCGTCACGCGGGTCTGCTGTCTTTTGATTGAATCCAAAAGACAACTCAGGCTCATCAATATAAAATAACTGCGGCAGCTTTTCCATTAGTCAACAGCCTCCTCTAAATTATCTTCTTCTTCGACAGTATTGGCGAACATTTCTTGCCTTTTGAGATCTTTGGGATCTAAATAACCTAATTTGGACCAAAACAGTTCGGGGTTGAATTGCATTGTAATCTGCTTATCCGCACTAGTTGGTAGTAAAATAACCCCGTCAGCATCGGGCAGACTTCGTATAAATCCCATTAGAAGATCCCGCCACTCTTCGTTAAACATTCGTTTACCTTTTCGTCTCCGATATGAATGTTGTATATCCTTGTCGTCAATAGGTTTAAATCCATTTTGGGTAAAGATCAGGTGGCTTTTTAAAGTAAACCCAAAGACCGGTTGCAATACCGTGCGGAAGGATAACGCGAAGTTCCAACGTTCTTTCTCCCCGAATTTTCCGGCAAGTTGTTTTCTTTTAAACTTTTTCGGCTGGTGATGAGGATATTCAAATTTTAGTGCTTGGCCCGGCAAGCTTTTAGGGCCATGAAAATAAGCGAGGTTTTTATCGGCCATTTGATACCAGAAAAGCTCTTTGTTTCTGAAATAAACATGTAGACTTCGCTTCAGTAATTTGGTCAGGTGGTTTTGTGCATCGCGGAGAGTTGGAAACGCACTTTTCTCATATCCTGGTAAAACATCTGCGACCTTGATTTCAAAGATTTCAACTGGCGTAATAGCCGTCTCTCCAAAACTATCTGTTACTATATTGATAAAGTCTTTTTTGAATGCAGTGATCAGGTTGGTATCACGAACTAAAACATCCGCTTTGTTCAGCTCGGCCACTTTTTCTGCCAATGCGAGTTTGGCATAACGCAGTATATAAAAGCAAGTCGGTCCATCTGCCATTGACCACCAGTTCGTGTAATATAATTCGTCCCGTTTGATGATCGGGTTTTTAACTATATAATTTTTCAAATACCACTGTGCAGCCTCTGTGTCTGGCTGGCCAGATTTTACAATTTGATCTTTTCGTAGTTTTTCTTCCAGTTGGGAAAGGCCCGCACCCCAGTTCTGGTTAAAAGGGATTTGATTCAACTCCTTTGCGCCCGGAAAAAGATCATAACCCGCCTCATCCAGGTGAAGGATTGTAAAGAAGTCTTTCAAATCAGGGTTGGCGGTCATTGTCGTATAGGCAAAATCAATTTCTTTTTGAATTCCCGTTTTTATTTGCCCGCTGTCGTCTGGATAACAAATGTTCTTTGAATACACCAATAGGAATTTTATAGCGCGATTTTTAATACAGAGTTCGATTACATCCCAAAAAGGCTCACCCCCTAACAATTCTTTTTTATCGATCCACACACGGTAGCCCAACAACTCTAGCCTTGACGCTAACCAGACAGTAAAACCATTGTCCTCCGGGGTCGCATGACTGATAAATAAAGTGTCTCTCATATTTAATTTTAAGGGGGAACGCGAATTAAAAGTAGGGTATAATTTCCGAACTGTTTCTATTGTTGATAAATAGCAAATATTAACACTAATAACAAAAAACGAAGCCTCTGACACTTCCTGCCAGAGGCTTCATATAATCTTATCACAAAAACCGGCGAGAACCCATTTTGATGCACGGTAGTGATTAATTCATAGAAAGATTATTTGATAGCATTTTTCTTTTCGGTAACGACTGTGCGTACTTCCTGTGCAGTTGCTTTTAATTGCTGCATGGTGTTGCGCAGCCTCGTTCCAGCAGCGTTGTTGTCCTTGCTGAAAAATTTGTCGGCGTCGGCTTCTGCCGAGGCGATCAGCTCCTTTAATTTTGCGATTTGTTCCATAAATGGTTATTTAAAAGTGAATAATTATTGTTCATTTAAAAAGGCTGCAAAGATAAACTTCCGGTTTATACAGCCATTCCTTGTTCCTGTTCTTTTTCCTTACCTTTATTTAATTGCAGGGTTTGGTCAAGTTTAGGCTCTTTTAAAAATTGCTCCCGCTTTTCCGGCTTGCCATCTTCCCTGAAGAAATTTAACTGGCTATAACGCGGTACGGCCTCCATGAATAATTTGGTGTCTTGTCCCTCTTTAACGGTAGTTACCAACGGGCGGTTACCATTCTCTAATGTTTGAATTAAAGCTTCCCTTTTTTTCGGGTCGTCTAATTCCTTGATTTGGTACTTATCCAATACTTTTTCCAGATCAAAGCCGTAAGTGGGTACGTGATACTGGTTGGTTTGGTAATTTTGATACCGGTCCTTTGGGCTGTCCATATCCAGTTTGATCCAGGCTTTGTATTCCTGCCCGCCCAAATTCAACAGGTCATCACGGAAAACCGAACGGCCCTGGATTAAGTTGGCCGCCTGCTCTCCGGTGAAGCCCCTGCCGCGTTCCACAAAAAAGGTTTGCGTTTGGGCGGGAGTTCGGAAGGTGCGCTGAAAATCTTTGGCTATATAATTGGTCTTACCCTTTTCCATTTTAGCCAACTCCACTTTATTGGCCGCATCCTTACCGGCAGCTAATTCGCTGTTACCTTTTTGTTCTTTAAAAAAGCTGATGGCCTCAGTTACATTTTCAAAGGATTTAACCAGGTTCTTACCGGGAGCTTGTTCATTAGGGGTAATGACCATATATTTTTGTCCTTCTTCCAAGCTTTTGCCGGTGTTTAATGCCACTTCATATTTATTGAAGTAATAGTTATCGGATTGCCCCGATTGACGGAAATACAAAGTCAGGTCAACCTGCCCTTTTGCACCGTTGACTTTATCGTTCAGCGTAAATTCAGGTACGCCCTTTTCGATTTGCTTTTCCATTTCGCCGGCTACTTTATCCTTAAAGCCCAGCTTTTTCAGTTCTTCTTTGAGATTTTCTAAATTGTTTCTGTTCATGTCAATCTTATTTATGGTTAATGGATTTGCTTTCTTAATTTTTGAAAGCATTTGTTCAACTGTCATATACCGGACAGGGTAGGCAATGCCCGGCCCCGGTAGTTCTCGTCGTTGATTTGCTGATTGAGTATAACCGATGGCATCACCAGCCCTGTCAAAAAAAGAAAGATGCTTCGGGTTTAAATCCATTATTGCGGGTTGCCATTCAAAAGCAACGTATTTAAAGCCTACATCTTCGGCATCTTCAAGCACACCTATGATGGTTTGTGCATGTTTAGTTTCCAGGTACATATCAGGACTTGTTTATGCGTAACAACACGGTTTGCCCGCCTTTGAGTTTTACCCGTATTTTCTTGACCTTTTTACCCAACAGGCTTTTCGCCGCCGAAATACCCGCTGTTGCCGCCTGGGTCGATAGGCTATTATCCATACTCAAAAACTGCAAGTTTTCGAGCGCACCGTTTGCCCCGCTGCCTGCCGCTTCGCCCAATTCCGCTTCCGGCGCCGCAATGCCCGGCATGCCATCCAGCGAAAACACGGTGAGATTGACCGGGATAATTGCTGTTCCTAAACGGATATTCCGAATGTCCAGTAGCAGACGCTGGTTCATAATAGCGCATGAACCGAATACGGTTTGCCCTTTTGGGATAATGACCCCTTTAATCCAAATCACATCCTGTAAACGGAGCTTGACCACCCCACCTGGCGCTACTTTCTGATTGCCGTCAATTATAGCGGGGATAGCTTTAAAGGCGCTGTCTTTTGAAACCGTTTGGGCCGGTTGCTTTTCTTTGGCTAAACCCGGATTTTGGATTTGCATGATCTTATCGAGCATGGTGTTTAACTGTTGCATTTCGGGGTCAGGCTGATTAGTCGTTTGTTTTTGCTTTATTAGCTTTTCCAGCCTGTCCAGATCGGGCGATGCTGTATTCGCAGCCATGTAGCTGTTCGCATTCGGTTTTACCGGTTCAGGCTTATTGATCTGCCTGTTAATTTCGGCCAGTTTCTGGTTGATCTTTGCCTCATTCGCTTGCGCCGAGTTTGCGGCCAAAGTTTTATGCGTACTGGCCGTGTTCCACCCTAAAGCGACAAAGGCGTTGCCGTTGTTGCTTGATTTGGCCGAAGCGGAATCGCGTTTGGCTTTGTCGTACAGGGACATTTTGGTTTGCGGCTGTTCGTGTTGTAATTGTGCACCAGGCAGTGAGGTATTAATCCCCCTACTGGCCTGTTGGTTCTGCATTTGCCCATCGCGCTTGCCGCCGCCTAATGCGTAAAACCCGAGGGCCAGGAACGGCAGTAACAGCACTGGTAAGACAAGCAGCATTCTTCGTTTTCTTTCTTCTTTTGTTTTCATATTTCTTTGATTTTTCGTTTATAATTTGATTTTATAAGGCGCTCAAGAAGACTGCGCCGTTAATGGTTATAAAATAGCTTTGCAAAGCAGGTACAGACTGCCGCTGCCTAACAGCAGGCAAACAGCAATCAGAAACCCTAACTGTTGCCTGCGGTTAAATTTTACAGTACGGCTATTCAGCCATTGGGCTGTTTGTGCCTGCCATGCCATTAAGCGATTGTTGATCTTGATAGCTAATGGCCAGACGCGATACTCCTTTTCCCGCCTGCTTCTAAATAGTTTCATCTGTTGTTGATTTGATTTTTAATGGCCAGGTGGAGCTAGTAAACTCGGTTCATGGCTGTGTATTTTTTACCTGTTCGTCCTTATTCTCTAAAGTTTCCCAACGCTCTATCAAAAAGCCATGCGGGTTGTTGTCGCTCCGGCTGACATTGCGTAAAAAGCCTTGTGTTACTAAACCCCTTGTTGTGGTCGATGTGGTTCGGATGAGTTTTTCGGTGGCAAAGCATTTAAAACCGTAGGGATAAATGTTCATATTTAAAGCGACGCTATCCACCTGTATCTGTTGGCTGATATTGCCGGAAATGATATTGGAGTAGTAACCAGCTTCCTTTAGGTCGTCATATTGACGTTTGGCGCTTTCATCGGCCAGGTACAAAGCTTTGGTAATCGTAGCCTGAATTTGTTTATCATCCGGGTCGAGAGTAAAAAAGTCCTCGTGGAAAGTTTTAATATGATCGCGGGCCTCCACCGGTATATTTTGTTTACGGTCGCCTGCGATAGCCTCCAGCGCCTTGCCGTTAGCCAGTATATAGATGTGGTTTTTAAAATTGTCCGAACTTTGGTAGCTTTTCCAAACTGCAAAGCAGGATATAGTGATACAAGCGAAAATTAGGATATAGCTGAACAGCTTGATATGCTTAAATGCAGTGTCGATATTTTTGAATTGATTAAACATGATTACACTGGTTAAAGGTGATTACACCGATTATTTGCCTGATAATTTGTCCTTTTGATAGCTGCTGCCCGTGCTGTTATAGCCTTTCATAAAGTCGGCGGGTGCGTTGAGGATATTGCTCCTGGCCTGCTCTCCACGTTCACCCAAAGCGGCTGCGCCGGAAGTTGCCGCGCTTATAGTTGTATTAGTAGCTGTTGTTGCCACATTGGTTACCCGGTTCAGTAAACCATTACCGCCATGTGCATGAATGACATAATTAGCCACGCTTGGCACCGAGAAATAACCGACAATACCAATGCAGAGAAATATTAAGTACGCAGTATCTGTCGGGCTGAAAAAGGTATCGCCTGCGCTTTGTATCTGCGATATATCCAATTGGATCATCTGCTGCTGCACCTTGCCGATGATGCTACCGAATATGTTGGCAATAGGTAGCCATAAGAAAATATTGATATACCGGGCTATCCATTGGGTCAATGTGTGCTGTAAGCCATCAAAAACCGAAAAGCCAAATACAAGCGGGCCTAAAATGGCTAATACGATCAGGTAAAAGGTGCGGATGCAGTTAATGCAAAGGATGGCTGCGGCATAGAGAACCTGTAATATTTCGCTCATCCATTGCTTAATGTTGTTCTTAAAATTGTAGGATTGTTTATCCATCCAAAATTTCACATCATTCCCTAAACTGGAAAAAGTGCCCTCGTTCTGGTCATTCGGATCGTCCGGGTGCGTGTACTTATACCATTTGTCACGGTCGCCGTTTCCATCATCGCCTACGTACATTTGATAACTTGAACTGTTTTTTATAGCATCCTGCTTTTGCTTTAATAATAAGGCTATCGAATTATTGCTGTCCGTTACCATATTACCTGTCGCCGCAACGATGGGTTGCATAATGCCGTTCATCAGCGATATAACCATAGGGAACAGCATCACCGCTATCCCCAATGCGAACGGGCGCAAGAGCGGATAGAAATCGAGCGGCTCCGCGTGTGCAATCTGCCGCCAAACCCGCGAAGCGATGTACCAGAGCGCCGCAAACCCCGCTATGCCCCGTGCGGCGTCAATCAGGTTGCTACACATAGGGATCATTTGGTTATACACATTACTTAATACCGGCTGCATCCCTTGCAGGCTGCTGGTAATATCCTGTGCCTGCGTAGCTGTACTACCAAGCAGTAGCAAAGCCATACCTGTAAATAAAACTCTCTTTTTCATGGGTATAGGGTTTTTAAGTTATTGACCTCGGTTTGTTCCTTTTGCCGTTGCAAAGCCAAAACAGCGACCTTGTTGTTGAAGTCCCGGAGAAAAACCAGCTTGTTTTGCGTGTCGGAATAAATACCGTCAATCGCCTGCAAGCGTTCCGCATCGCTCATGCGTAAATTACCTGCGGTAATCACGTTGGCCAAATTGGTCAGGTTGCTAACGCCTTGGTTTAGCAACTGGTTAAATACGCCGTTCATGTACAGCAACTCCTGTGCGCTGAAATGGCCGCTGGCATTGGCTTGTTTCCATGCTGATTTATACTCCGATACGATACTGGCCTGGTTTGCGATAATATCGGCTATCCGGCCATATTTTCTTACTTCGGGGCTTACAGCCATCAGGCTGTTTAAAAAAGCGGAATGCAGGTTAAAGTTGCCTTGTGAAATATCTTTTACCGCGCCGTACCCCTGCGTTAAAATGGTATAGCCCGACTGCATATCTGATAATATCGCCTTGAATTGGGTTAACTTTTCAATGTCTAATAACAGTTGCTGCATATCCTGGCCTGTGGAAACCTGCGCCTTTGCTTTTTTCGGCAAAAAGCTGAAAGTAAAAAGCATACAGACGGTTAACCGGATACCTATTTTCTTAATTAATTCCATATAACTGATTTAAGGTTTGAATACTTTGGTTATCCTGATTGCGTTGGATGGTCAATAGTCTAACCTGGCTGCAAAAGGAGCAGGTAAACATATACTTGTCTTTAATTGACGTGGTTAGCTGGTTAATGCGTTTGATCCGCTCATCATCGGTCATTACTAAATTTCCGGATGTTAGAACTGCTTGTAAATCAGTTAAGTCTTTGGCACATTGGTTAATTACATTTTGTTGTACCAGCCCGATATAAGTTTGCTCGGATGCGGACAGGCCGGGTAAATGCTGTATTGCATTAAACTGGCTGATGATGCTTAGTTGTTCGGACTGAATGGATGTTAAGTCTGTACTATTTTTTACTTGCGGATTAACCAGGCTCAATGAATTATAATAGTCTTGATGCAAGCCAAACTCCCCATTTTTAAAATTGCCGATGGCACCCCATTCACCGTGAAGCATGTTGTAGCCCTGTTTGAGCGATGTTTCGCAAGCATTCAAAGCGGCTATCTGGTCGGTCAGGTATTTGATTTGCGTTTTCTTTTGGCTGAACCACTCGGCGAATGTTTGCGCCTTTGCAAGTTGAAAGCTAAAAGCGTAAAGGATAAAGCAGCACAACGGCTTAAATAGCTTATTCGATTCCATAATATTTTTTCAGCGTTAATACTTCGTTTTCATCACCGGCCCTTTGCAGGCTTAATAACTTGTTTTGGTTATTGAATTGCTGCAAATCGTTATAATTTCCGTCCATGTGATCGGCCGCCTTGTTGACAATTTCCATTCGTTTGGCATCCGGCATTTGGGTTTTATTAGCGTTAATGACCAATAAAATTTGATCGAGGTCGTTTACACTCGCCTGAAGTATGCCCGAATAAACCTTTGTCATATAAGCCAGTTCATCGGCGGTAAAATGTTTATCCGACTTTAAGAGGTTCCATGCCTGGTTATAGGAATTAACTAAAGCGACCTGTTTCTGCGTCAAATCACTTATTTTGGAATAGTAAGCGATAGTGGTTTTAATGTCCCATAGTTCCTGATAATACTGGCTGAACAAATCTTTTTGCTTGGACGACCAACCCGATATTTCGTCCAGCTTCAGTTTGGATAGTTGATTTTCCAACGCTTTCTGCGCGTTCTGCAGCCATATCGTTTGGTTCTGCATCCGCTGTACCTCTAAGTCAATTGCCCGGATCACCCTGCCGACAGTTGAAGAAATAACCGAACCAACGATAAGCTGTGCATCCGCTCCTGTGGGTATGGAAACAAATATGCTTACCGCCGATAGCGGTAAAATGACCATATACTTTTTCATAATATTTTTAAGTTTTAACACAATAACCTCCCTTTACACCGCTGAATGCGATGTATCAAATTGTATTGGTGAATAATTTTGTTAATTGATCTTGTGGTAAACTGCCTGGTTAATTAGCAATAGCTGTTTGGCCTCATCAAAATGAAATATCCTGCCGGTAATGGTTTCATCCAGTTCCTGCTTTGCACTATCCCAAACTGCATTCAGTTTTTGCTCTTTGTGATGAGTGGGTAATGTTTTACCGTCCCTGATGGCCTGGTAGGTTGTCCGGCGGATAATTTGATAATGAGTACCGTCAATTGGTTGGATAAGCAGGGTATCATTGGCAATGGAATATTCCCCTTTAGCCGAATTGACATAAGCGCCGGGTATAAAATCCTGCGTCTGTTTGTTTTTGCTCTGACAAGCTGCCAGTAATAAGATGGCGGCTATCATCATTTTTGCGGTCGTTTTCATCTTGCTTAGTGTTTATTTCTTAATTCCTGCGCCAGTACAGCGATGCCTTTTTGTATGCTGCCATATAGCCTTGTATATTCCTGTACTTTTACCTTTTCGCTTTCCTCGGTCGTATAGGCCAGGTATTCTTCCAAACTAACCTCGGTACGGTAAACCTTACTGTACTGGCCGCCCAACGAGATAAATACCTCTTTATATTTGCGTTTGGGGTCGTTGGCTTTATTGACGGAAAGTATCTGCGCCTTTTCCTTTTCGGTGAGGCCCAACAACTCCTGTATCTGGTCAAACTTGTTTTGATACTTGCTTTGGTCAAGCAATATTTTACAATCACTATTATTGATAATGGCCTGTTTCACCACCGGGGAGCTGATAATATCCTCGACTTCCTGCGTTACTACCACAGCCTCGCCAAAGAATTTTCTTACCGTTTTAAAAAGATATTTGATGTATTCTGCCATGCCCTCTTTGGCGATAGCTTTCCAGCATTCTTCAATCAGGATCATTTTGCGCACGCCTTTCAGTTTGCGCATCTTGGAAATAAATACTTCCATAATGATGAGCGTAACGGCGGGAAATAAAATCGGATGGTCTTTGATCGCGTCAATTTCAAACACGACCAGCCTTTCGTTGAGCAGATCCAGGTTCTCGGTAGCGTTCAGCAAATAATCAAATTCACCGCCCCGGTAATAAGGGTTCAAGACATACAGAAAATTAGCCACGTCAAAATCTTTTTCCTTGACCTTGCCATTTTCCAATACCTGCAAGTATTCTTCCATCAGGTATTCGTAGAAAGTATTAAAGCAGGGGAAAATGTCGCAGTATTTGTCGAGATGCTGAAAATACCCGGTCAACGCATTGGAGAGAGCCACATATTCTGAACGCCGGAACGTTTCATCATCCTTTTTCCAAAGAGCCAGTAATAAAGTTTTGATACTTTCCTTTTTCTCGGTATCGAGGATATCACCATCGGATAAATAAAATGGATTAAACTTGATTGGGGCACTCTCTGAATAGGTAAAGTAATAGCCGCCTACCAGATCGCATAAGCCTTTGTAACTGTGGCCCACGTCAACCAATACGATATGCGCACCCTGCTCGTAATAGCTTCTTACCATGTGGTTGGTAAAAAATGATTTGCCGGAACCGCTTGGCCCCAAAATGAACTTGTTGCGATTGGTGGTATAGCCCTGCCGGATGGGTTCGTCTGATATATCTACATGAACCGGCTTGCCGGAAAGCCTATCGCCAAAGCGAATACCAAAAGGGCTGATACTATCTTTGTAATTGGTTTCGAGGTTAAAAAAACAGGTCGCCTGCTCAACGAAGGTATCAAAAGTATCATTCATCGGGAAGTCAGCTTCGTTACCGGGCAAGCCTGCCCACCATACTTGCGGCGCGCCGTCCGTTTCCTGTTTGGCGGTGGCATCCATTTGTGCCATTGCGGAACCGACCAGGTTTTTCAGGTCTCTGATCTTGGCGGGGTCATTTGACCAGGCTAATAAATTAAAATGCGCTTTAACGGGTAAACGCTGCTCACCGATAGCCTCGTTTAAAAAATCGTTGCAAGCATCGCGGCCTATGGCATTTTCACGACTGTATGAAGACAGGGATTGTAAGCGCAATTTCTTCGCTTCCAACCGTTTGATCGTCTTTTGGGCATCTTCTATAAAAATATACTGGTTATAGATGTGGTTACAGTTGAGCAACTGGCCTAACGGACTGGCAAAACCAATGCTGAACTTGGTCTTATCGGTGCTGTACTTATCGTAATTATCCCGGCTGCCGCATAAAGCGGGCAGATCTTCCGCATCTGATAAGGTGTATAACTCGCAATGCTGGTCGCCAATTTGAATACCATCCTTTAAATGAATATCACGGATAACCGGCTGCTGCCCCGGATTAAGCAAAAAACAGTATTGTTCAATCAGTCCTGGCTTATTGGCTGTTCCGGCTAATTCATCGTCATTTAGTCGCCTTAAAGCAACAAACCCGCTATCCGTTAAAATCCGCTCAAACTGGCCGGCGCAGTCCAAAAACTCCTGGTACATGAGCGGGCTAATAGTCTGTCGGGGCACAATGGATTTGCGTAATATATTGCTGTAAACCGAACTGGACAGCTTACGGTCATTTGGTTTTTTGGTCAATATCATATAGCAGCGATGAGCCAAATAAGGGCGTTCGTTGAAAAAACGTTCGCTTGAACGGGAAAGAAAACTTTTACCGGCCTTTTCATAATCGGCGGCATAAGCAGCTTCCGTAAAGCAGTCCATCTTATGAAAAATGGTAAAAGGCTGTAATACCTTAATGGCTTTGACCAACGATTGATGGTTGGCTTCATAATCCCGGTCGGCTTGGGTAAATATCTCCGGCAACATGGCCTCGTAAACAATGGTAATATCCCCATGCGCTGACAGGATCGCGCCGTTTTCGATTTTGCTTAATGGCAGTATTTTTTCGATGTCTATTGCAGATGGCATAATTAACGTTTTGATAGATGGATAAATAGCTTCCTTGACCGGAACTTGAGCGCGGCAGGCAATTGCTTTTTGGCAAAATATTTCATCAGGCCATGTTCGCCGTATTTATGGCTCAAACGGAACACGATAAAAAACAACGCGGTTCCCAAACCGATAATAACCGGCAGGATAACCCAAAGACTTACGCCGCATATATAGAGTACGGCAAAACCTATGAGCAGCAATACCAGCCCTACGGCCAGGTAAGCGATGTATTGCGCCCGTAACCCCTTAAATTCTATGGGTTTGTTTATTCCTTTGTTGATGTGGTAAACTGCCATGATTGCTATTTTTATAATCCAAAGAATGATTTAAGTACGGTTGCAACAATGACAAGGAATACGCATGAGCCGAACCAGGCCGCTGCTACTTTATTAGTATCTGGTTCACCTGCGTTCCATTTGTTGAATACCTTTATTGCGCCTATGATTCCGACAACTGCTCCGATAGCATACATCAAGTTACAGCCGGAATCGAAGTATCCTTTAACCTGACTGGTAGCCTGGTTGATCCCGGCATTCCCATCTTGGCCGAAGCAGTTGTTGATCGTCACCAGCAGCACAGCAAACATTAAGGTTTTAAGCAGCGCCTGCTGTTTGGGTGTATAGGGTATGTGATCGATGAAAGCGAATTTCATTGATTTTATTTTAGATTTCACTGATTTTAACATGATTGAAAGATTTTTACGGGTGATCATTAGTTCCACAAATTGTCGAGTTCTTCATCTGAAATTGGGAAAAGCACATTTTCGCGGATGTAGTCATTCAGCGCATGTTGGTTCGATGTGCCTTTGATATTCGGATACTTCGCGCTGACCAAACCGAACAGGGAAATAAAATCCTGCTTGGTGCCCTGCTGTGTTTCCAGGATATGAAAGATACTTTTCAGTTCTTCCAGCACGTCGGGGACGACGCTTTGTTGCCTTTCCCGACCAGTATCCAGTGATTCTTCTTCCATACTCGGTGCGAAACCGAATTGCGCCATGCTTAGTTTCGACATGCCTTCAGGCAAGGCGGACTTGCCCATGAGGTCATCTTCACCCCCTAAAGATTCGTCTTCAAATTCCTCATCCCAGGCATGGCCCAAAGGTTCCGGCAGGCCGCTATCTTTTTTACCGTTTAAATAGTCCTGTATCCTTTGCCGGTAAAACAACAGGATAACAACCGTGTACCAGATGCTACTGAGTACTAAGGCAGCGACCAAAAACTGCTGCCAGGTGAAATGTTTTAGCATAACTTTTTGTTTTGTCCTACCGCCCCATTGCAGCAGGGATTACAATAGCAAAGGTTGCCGGATAGCAAATTTTTGTTTGACAATCACATAGGACAGCACTTTAGATTTATTTAGAAATTATCTCTATCCCGTTCAAATCCGCTTTTTTTCTTTAAAGGCTGATAGGCATCGCCGTCATCTATACGCTTATGGATCGCCTCCCTCATCTGATCGAGGTAGCGGGTCTTACTCATCGTTTTACGTCTTTTGATCTCGGTAAACCTGCGGAAATAACGGCTTAGGTTAACCTGGAAGCACTGCTCAAACACATCCATCAGGTCCGATAGATCCACTTCACCATCATTGACTTGCCGAGTATCATAGATACCGTAAATAATTTCAATCAGGTTGCAGGTATCGCCGGTCCATTTGGTTGCCCGACCTTTTTTGCTCACCATAGGCATTGCCATAGTTTTATCAGTCGGCGATTGCATGAGTTCCAAGAGATATTGCTGTAACTGTTCATAGGCCATAAATTTGGCGAACAAGTAATCCATATTCGTACTGAAATCAGGGTTAACATCGGGTACTTCGGGGATCAGTATTTGCTGTATCTCGGCTCCCCTGATAAAATATAGACTGTCCAATTCAACTGCATTCAATTTGTAATACTGGTAATTAAATTCATTTTGCCGGAAAAAGCGGTTGACGTATTTTAACTGATCCATATAATACTTCATCAAAGACTCCCCGCTTTCCAGGGGTTTACCCATTTCAATCGTATTACACTCCAGGTAATAGATCAACCATTGATAAAACTGCGGTTTACCGTATTTGAAAAACTCAATTTCTGTTGTCGCATTTTCAAATGGATGTCCATCCAAATAATCCTTGAGTAACTT
>Ga0206912_1049_pt1 | contig 36816 bp, 26 predicted proteins | sample Alteio_BWOrgHeat_75_FD_152933 | JGI IMG/M metagenome (GOLD analysis project Ga0206912, IMG submission 152933) | Enriched cells from forest soil in Barre Woods Harvard Forest LTER site, Petersham, Massachusetts, United States -... | ecosystem: Environmental > Terrestrial > Soil > Temperate forest >... | reverse complement strand
TGTCACTAATATCATGTCGGATGATGCAGATAAAGGAAGTTATGCCGGAGATCAGCAGTCAGTAGTGACGCCATTAGATGACTTCACACTTACGTCAACCAACGAATTTGCCCTAACGCTTTGGAGCGGTCATTATAATAGTATCGGTGCAGCTAACCAGGCATTGAAGGCATTGGCAACTGCGGCAATAGACAGTAATTCGAAAATTGAACTTACGGCAGAAGTGCGTTTTATCCGTGGTTATCTATATTTCAATCTCGTTAGAATGTTTGGAGGCGTTCCATTAATTCTACGTGTTCCCAAAGATGCCAATGATGCAAATACGGATCCTGTTTTTCAAACGCGTGCAACAGATACTGCTGTATACAATACCATAATTACTGATTTGCAATATGCGGTTGATCATTTACCATTAAGAGCTGCAGCTGGCGTTGGACATGCAACAAAAGGATCGGCTGAAGGCATTCTTGCTAAGGTATACATGTATCAAAAACAATGGCAGAAATGTTTTGCTCTTACAAATGACATCATTGCTTCCGGTCAATATCAGTTATTAAGCGATTATTCTCTTATATGGCGTCAGGCTTCAGAAAACAGTTCTGAATCTCTTTTTGAAATTGAAACAGGCGCTTTTAATAATGCTAATCTTCAAGTTGCTAATTATACCGTTTGTCAGGGTCCCCGTGTAGGAGGCGCAGGAGGGTGGAATGATCTTGGATGGGGGTTTGATGATCCCAGCTTATCATTAATCAATTCTTATGAACCAGGGGATGTTAGAAAAAATGCAACAATAATATTTATCGATAATTCTGGTACACATACAGGGACGATTTTATGGGATGGTTTCCGTATTCCAAGTTCGGATTCCGTTCAGAATTTATATTATAATTATAAAGCATATACCAGTTCAACAAAAGAAACCTATGCAGATCCGATAGACAAAGACAAGCCAAAAAATATTAGAATTCTCCGCTATGCAGATGTTCTGTTAATGAATGCGGAAGCAGCTTTACAACCCGAAGTAAATCAACCTGGAGTAGCAGTGGCAGATATTGCACCAATACGTCAGCGTGCACAACTCCCTCCAAAAGGAAGCGTAACTATAGCTGACGTATGGCAGGAGCGCCATGTTGAACTGGCTATGGAACACGACAGGTTTTGGGATATCGTCAGACAGGGAAGAGCGGCACAGATTATGCATGCAGTAGGTAAATCCAATTTTGTAGCTGGTAAAAATGAATTACTGCCCATTCCCAGCTCTCAAATTCAACTAAGTGGAAATAAACTTACCCAAAATAACGGTTATTAATTACCAGATATAAACTCTCATCTCAATTACACAATATGCACAAACAAGAATCATTAAAATTTTCACAAAAATCAAATTCTAGAATTATGAAACGTTCAAAAAGCAAGCTGGTAATTCTTACTGTTACCGCTCTAATCGGAATTATTATTTTTAATGCATGCTCAAAAAGCAGCACGCCTCCATTGCCTCCCATTAACGGATATAATACGTCGAACGATGTTGCCAAAACAAATCTGCTGGCGCACTGGACTTTTGACGGTACCAATAATGAAACTATATCAAGTACCGCACCTACTGTGACTACCGGGGCATCGTTTACAGCAGGCGTAAAGGGACAGGCATTGTCTCTTAACAATGGTTACCTTGTATTTCCTACAATTGCTGCATTAAGCTCAGCTAATGCCATTGGGAGTGTCACTGTAAGCTGCTGGGTAAATACTGATAACCGCGACTCACTTGCCAGTAGTGTATTTTGTCTCACAAAAACCTTAACTGCACAAACAGACTGGAACGACGGCCCTTTAAACGTCTATCTGGAAACAGGTAAAAATCATTTGACTTATGATGATACCCTTGTTTTGCATTCCGCTTTTGCAACTTATCCGGGAGGAGTACGCGAAGGTGGAGATAATATCAATGATTATGGAGTACGTGGTACAGATTTCCAAACTGTTCACGGTACAAAAAAATGGGTTCATTATGTAATGAGATATGATGGAGTCGGTTCATTTATTGATATCTATGCAGATGGTGTTCGTGTTTCAAATAACAATTTCCGTTTCAGATCAACTGGTACACCTGCGGTAGGCCTTGGTCTGATTATAAGCCCTGTTCCAACTCAGGTAGTAATAGGTGGTTGGCCAAACGCTACAACAGGTTATACAAATTCAGCGGTTCAGTCCTGGCAGGGTTTGTATGTAGGATCTATTGATGAAATCCGTGTTTATAATGCAGCATTAACCGATCTTGAAATCGGTTCTTTGTATCAACTTGAATTAGCAGGTAGATAAGTATATATTGGGGAACAAACGTTATTATTAATAACGTTTGTTCCCTATTTTTTTGAAGTCGTTTAATGATTCCATTTGAAAAAGATCTTTATTGCAGGAATTGCCTTTCTCTATTTATCCTGCACTAAATCGAGTGGCCCGCCTCTAAATACCACTCCGTTTAATGTCAAGTCTTTCATGGTTAATGGAGACTATCAAGGAAACATATATACTAACTTGAAAAATATCAATCTCAGATTTATATTTACAGGAGGTACTATTGATAAAAATTCGGTAAATGCAAGCGTTTCACTAAAAACGTTTGGTGGCCTGAGTGTTCCACTGAATTATTCATACGATAATGACAGCACCCTGAATGTAGTTCCAAATGGAAACCTGACACCACTTACCGGCTATCGTTTTGAAATATCTACTGCATTTAAGTCACAACAAAATACTGCATTGCAGAATCCTGTAGCTATCAACCTTTATACTACCATCGATTCTACCGACAAGTTTCCTCAAATCACCGACAGTGCATTGCTGGACCTTGTTGAAAAGCAAACCTTTAAATATTTTTATGACTTTGGTCATCCGGTTTCCGGAATGGCCCGCGAACGTAATTCAGATGCTACAACCGTAACCACCGGTGGCAGCGGATTTGGCGTAATGGCGCTCCTGGTTGGCATCCAAAGAAATTTTATTACGAGGGCACAAGGTCTTGCCAGAGTAGATACTATCGTCAATTTCTTAACCAATAAGGCACAAAGATATCACGGCGCATTTCCGCACTGGATGAATGGAACAACAGGTGCCACTATTCCCTTTAGTCAGCAGGATGATGGCGCCGACCTCGTGGAAACTTCTTATATGATGCAGGGCCTTCTTACTGCACGACAGTTTTTTAATACCAATGACCCCACCGAAGTAACACTTCGTAACAATATAAATAATTTATGGAACGCCGTTGAATGGAACTGGTTCCGTCAAAACGGACAAAATGTATTGTACTGGCACTGGAGTCCCAATTATAATTTCTCAACAAATCAACAGATCAGTGGTTGGGATGAAGCCATGATTGTTTATGCATTGGCTGCGTCATCTACTGTGGATTCCAACCGGATTCCTAAAATTGTATATGACAATGGCTGGGCATTGAATGGTGCTATAAAAAATGGTAAATCGTATTACGGCCTTACACTTCCATTGGGACCTGATTTTGGAGGACCGCTGTTTTTTGCCCACTATTCTTTCCTTGGAATCAATCCGAATAATCTGAGTGACGCTTATGCAGATTACTGGGAGCAGGATCAGAATCATTCACTCATTAACTACAATTTCTGTGTAGTAAATCCTCATAACTATAACGGCTATAGCAGCAATTGCTGGGGACTCACCGCAAGCGATGAGCAGGGCGGATATTCGGCACACTCACCAACAAATGACGATGGAGTCATCTCTCCCACGGCAGCCATCTCTTCTCTTCCATATGCGCCAACACAATCACTCAATGCCCTTCACTTTTTTTACTACAAACTGGGAGACAAAATATGGGGGCAATACGGATTTGTAGATGCATTCAATCTTACAAATGTATGGTTTGCAAATTCTTACCTTGCAATAGATCAGGGTCCTGAAATTATCATGATCGAAAATTATCGGTCGGGTCTTTTATGGAACCTCTTCATGAGTTGCCCTGAAGTAAAAACGGGGATGAAGTCGCTTGGATTTCAGAGCCCGAATCTGAATTAAAAGGTTATGTCTAATTCTTTGTTTAAAAAAGGAATTTTTAGCTGGCTTCTACTTTCGCTTTCTATATTTTCAATTGCGCAGGTTGCGACACCCGTTGAAAAAAACAAGTCTAACATTTCATCGGTACACAGTCAACTGTCAACCGCCAACCGTCAACCGATTTCCGACAGTGCACTCCTTGATCTCGTTCAAAAACAAACATTCAAATATTTCTGGGACTTCTCCCATCCTGTCAGCGGCCTTGCACGGGAACGATCCAATGACACACCGGCATATGGAAATGAAGTCGTCACTATCGGCGGCAGCGGATTCGGAATCATGGCTATAATAGTAGCTACAGATCGTCACTGGATCACACGTGATACTGCCGTGAAGCATCTCCTGAAAGAAGTAAATTTTTTATTGAAGGCCAACAGCTATCACGGTATTTTCCCACACTGGCTCAACGGGGCGACAGGCATTACGATTCCTTTCTCAAGGAAGGATGATGGCGCTGACATCGTCGAGACTTCCTATCTATTTGAAGGCCTTCTTTGTGCCCGGCAGTATTTCAATCAGCAGAACCCACTGGAAAATCAATTGAGGAATAAAATTAAATGGCTTTGGACCGGAGCAGAATGGAACTGGCACCAGCGTGACCAGGGAAATTCCTTATACTGGCACTGGAGTCCCAATAATGGTTGGGCTATGAATTTCGAAATCCGTGGCTGGAATGAATGTCTTATTACATATGTACTTGGCGCTTCTTCCCCAACCTATCCGATTACAGAAAATGTATATCATAAATGCTGGGCCGTAAGTAATCATTTTATCAATGGAAGAACTTATTATGGAATTAAACTTCCCCTCGGATTTGATTATGGTGGTCCCCTTTTCTTTGCACATTATAGTTTCATGGGACTGGATCCGCACGGACTAAAAGATAGATATGCCGATTACTGGGAGCAGAATTATAATCATACCCTGATCAATTACAAACACTGCGTTATTAATCCCAATCATTTTAAGGGATATGGAGAAAACTGCTGGGGTCTCACGGCCAGCGATACCTACGACGGCTACAATGCACAGTCACCCACCAACGATTTCGGTACCATCACTCCGTCTGCTGCTCTTTCTTCCTTCCCCTATACTCCCGAATATTCTATGAAGGCGCTGAAACATTTTTATTACGACCTGGGAGATAAGATATGGGGAAACTATGGTTTCGTTGATGCCTTCAATGAAAGCAAAAACTGGTATGCAGAAAGTTACCTGGCCATTGACGAAGGTCCTATCGTTGTGATGATTGAAAACTACCGCTCGGGCCTGTTGTGGAAACTCTTCATGAGTTCACCAGAAATACAAAGTGGATTGGTTAAATTAGGGTATGAAAGTCAATGGCTGAAAAAATAGAGGACGTGAAAATAAAACTGCTACAAACTGCTTTATTTCTTTTCTCAATCATAACTGCGTTTCCTCAAAAAAAAAATCCGCAGGTTTCGCTACCAAATAAAGATTCTATTATCCCTGTCGGTATCATTAAAAATATTTCAGATTCAGTATTACTGGATATTGTACAGCGTCAGACATTCCGGTTTTTCTGGCAATTCGCACATCCGGTAAGCGGTATGGCAAGGGAAAGAGATAATACGGTTAAAGCAGAATACTATTGGGATTATATCAATGAAGCGGATGATGAACCCAACCTGAGTAAAGGAACATTCGGACCTGAAGCATGTGCGATGGGAGGAACAGGCTTCGGAATCATGGCAACTATTGTAGCAGTAAACCGCGGATGGATTGGCAGGGATACTGCTTTGAACCGCCTTATCAAGATTGCAGATTTTTTAATTAAAGCAAATTGCTACCACGGTATCTATCCGCATTTTATAAATGGAACAACCGGTAAAGCAATTCCTTTCGACAGAACAGATGATGGAGCCGACATCGTTGAAACATCTTACCTGATGATGGGCATGCTCGTAGCGAAAGAATATTTCAATGGAAACTCATTGCCTGAAAAGTATTTTCAAAAAAGGGTAAACCAAATGTGGCAGGCAGCCAACTGGAACGCGCATGTCAGAAGTGATAATAAATTATACTGGCATTGGAGCCCCAACAATGGCTTTGATATGAATTTCCCTGTTTTCGGTTATGACGAAGCATTGATTACTTATATCATTGCTGCTTCTTCCCACTCACATCCCATTTCAAAAGAAGTATATACAAATACCTGGGTAAATAATGGAGGTTGGAAAAATGGTAAAGCCTATTACGGGAATGTGTTGCCATTGGGAAACTATGATAAAGGCGGCCCGTTGTTTTTCGAACAGTACACGTATATGGGAATCGATCCCCACCAGATGAAAGACAGTATGGGTATCGACTATTGGGAGCAGGTGAAAAATCATACCCTGATCGATAGGGCTTACTGTATTGAGAATCCTAAAAAGTACAAAGGTTATGGAGTGAATTGCTGGGGACTGACTGCCGGAGATAGTTACAAAGGTTATGTAGCACACTGTCCGGAAGTAGACCTGGGCGTTATTCAACCAACAGCAGCGCTTTCTTCATTTCCCTACACGCCGGAATATTCCATGCAGGCGCTGAAACATTTCTATTATGATCTGGGCGATAAGATCTGGGGACCTTATGGATTTTCTGATGGCTTTAGCGAATCACATAACTGGTATGCAAAAACACATCTTGCAATTGATGAAGGACCGATCGTAGTGATGATAGAAAATTACAGATCCGGCCTCATATGGAATCTGTTTATGAAAATCCCTGATGTACAAAACGGATTAAAAAGACTGGGGTTTGAATCTCCATATATAATGAAGTAAGTATTCATGAAAAATAAGCTTCTGTTGTTACTCAGTATCATCTTCATTCTAAAAGCAGAGGCTCAGCCAAAAACTTATTGTAATCCATTAAATATCGATTACGGTTATACGCCGATTCCGAATTTCTCTGAAGCAGGCAGACACCGCGCTACGGCTGATCCGGTTATTACAATGTATAAAGGCGATTATTATTTGTTCTCCACCAATCAATGGGGTTACTGGTGGAGTAGCGATATGCTGAAATGGCATTTTATCCGCCGCTCTTTCTTAAAACCTTACCATCATGTATATGATGATCTCTGTGCTCCTGCCACACTTGTGCTTGGCGACACTCTGCTGGTAGTCGGTTCTACCTACGCTAAAAATTTTCCGATCTGGATGAGCACGAATCCAAAACAGGATCATTGGAGAGAAGCCGTAGATTCATTTCAGGCAGGAGCATGGGATCCGGCATTATTTCTGGATGATGACGGAAGAGTTTATCTGTATCATGGTTCAAGTAATTTGTATCCGATTTACGGATGGGAAATAGACCGAAAAACTTTACAGCCCATCGGCGAGCATAAAGAACTTATCAAACTACACGATGATATTCACGGCTGGGAACGATTTGGCGAATACAACGATAATAATTTTCTGAACCCATTTATTGAAGGAGCATGGATGAATAAACATAATGGGAAATACTATCTCCAGTATGGCGGACCGGGTACCGAGATCCGTGGATATGGCGATGGGGTATATATTTCCGAACATCCCCTGGGTCCGTTCACCTATCAGGCCAGCAATCCTTTTTCATATAAGCCCGGTGGCTTTGCCAGGGGTGCTGGTCATGGATCTACTTATCAGGATCCATTTAAAAACTGGTGGCATGTATCCACGATGGTGGTGAATATGAAAAATAATTTTGAAAGAAGGATTGGCATATGGCCTGCAGGTTTCGACGCTGATGATATATTGTATTCTAATACTGCCTTTGGCGATTATCCACAGTATCTTCCTGCAGAAAAAAAGAATCATTTAAATGGAAATTTCACAGGATGGATGCTGCTGAATTATAATAAACCCGTTGTGGTTTCATCAACCTTCGGCGGATTCGCAGCTAATAACGCGGTAGATGAAGATATCAGGACTTACTGGTGCGCAGCGACAGGAAATGCCCATGAATGGCTTCAAACTGATCTGGGAAATTCGAGTACAGTTTATGCTGTACAGATAAATTATGCCGACCAGGATGTGGATTCATCATTTCTTGGGAAGATACAGGGCATTTATCATCAGTACATCCTTTGGGAATCAACAGATGGGAAAAACTGGAAGATCCTCGTCGATAAAAGTCATAACAAGACCGATATCCCCCATGATTACCTGGAATTATTAAAACCTGTTAATACCCGATATTTGAAATTAGAAAATATTCATATGCCAACCGGTAAATTTGCTATTAGTGGACTGCGTGTTTTTGGTAAAGGATCAGGAGAAAAACCTGACACCGTGAAGCAGTTCATCTTATTGCGCAGTGAAAATGATTCAAGAAATGCACTTATCAAATGGATCACTGTAAATAATGCTACAGGTTATAATATTTACTGGGGCGTTGCACCAAATAAGCTGTATAATAATGTAATGGTATATAACGATAATCAATACTATTTTAAACCGATGGATAAAGGAAGAACCTATTTTTTTTCCATTGAAGCTTTTAATGAAAACGGTATTTCTGAAAAAACAAAACCCATCGAAGTAATTTCACCTGAACCACATCCTTAAAGTATTTTTTGAATTTAACTATATCTTCAACAATATATCATGATGAAATTTTTAAAATCACTTCTTGTAATTAGCATATTTTTTACAAGCCATTGTTTTGCCCAGCCTTTCGCTGGTGAAATACAGGAATTTAAAAATCAGGACAAATTAAATCCTCCACCTGCCAATGCTATTCTCTTTGTGGGCAGTTCATCTTTTAAAAAATGGACAGACGTGAGCAATTATTTTCCGGGATATACTATCCTCAATCGTGGTTTTGGTGGTTCAACATTGCCGGATGTAATATTTTATGCGCCTGAAATTATTATTCCTTACCATCCCAAACAGGTGGTGATTTATTGCGGCGATAATGACCTTGCTTCTTCCGACGCTGTTACTGCCGACACGGTATTTGAACGATTCCGTGTACTGTTCGAATTAATAAGAAACAATATTCCCGGTGAAAATATTTTATTCATCTCTATTAAACCAAGTCCCAGTCGTATCCGACTCAAGGAGAAAATGGAAAAGGCAAACCTGCTCATTCAGACTTATATTTCCTTACAGCAGCATGCCGGATTTGTGGATGTATATCATAAAATGCTTAACCCTGACGGCTCGGTGATGTCGGATATTTTTCTGGAGGACAATCTGCATATGAATGCTAAAGGTTATGCCATCTGGAAAAAAGTAATTACTCCGTATTTATTGAAATAAAGCTTAAGGCTTAAGGCTTAAAGCCTAAAGCCTAAAACTTCTTTTTAGAACTCTGACAGTATTTAATAATAATATTTTTATCAAAATAAACGACCATGAAAAAAGTTCTAACGATCTGCATAGCATTCATTATTGCCGGAAGCATCCGGGCACAGGATACCAAAATGGATGCATTCATCAGCAACCTGATGAACAAGATGACCATAGATGAAAAAATAGGTCAACTTAACCTGGTAACTCCTGGTGGTGCCGTAACCGGTTCTGTCGTCAGCAAAGATGTAGACGATAAAATTCGTAAGGGGATGGTAGGAGGATTGTTTGGAATTACAGGACCTGATAAAGTAAGGCAGGCGCAGGATATCGCTGTAAAAAACACGCGATTGCATATTCCTTTAATTTTCGGACTGGATGTTATTCACGGACACAGAACTATTTTCCCGATTCCATTGGGGCTTTCCTGTTCCTGGGATACGGCTTTAATTGAAAGAAGTGCAAAAATCGCAGCACGTGAAGCCAGTGCAGATGGACTGGCCTGGGCATTTTCACCGATGGTAGACATCGCCCGCGATCCACGCTGGGGCAGGGTTTCAGAAGGATCAGGAGAAGATCCGTACCTGGGTTCCAGGATTGCGGCGGCAGTTGTTCGTGGTTACCAGGGAAACGATTTGCGCAATAATGAAACCGTGATGGCCTGCGTTAAACATTTTGCATTATATGGAGCAGCAGAGGCAGGCCGCGAGTATAATACGGTGGATATGAGCCGCATTAAAATGTATCAATATTATTTGCCTCCTTATAAAGCGGCGGTAGATGCAGGTGTAGGGTCTGTGATGAGTTCATTCAATGAAATTGATGGTATACCGGCCACGGGTAACCGCTGGCTGCTCACGGATCTTCTGCGTAACCAATGGAAGTTTAAAGGAATGGTCGTTTCCGATTATACTTCTCTCAATGAAATGGAAGCACATGGCATGGGTGATCTCGCGACTATTTCGTCTCTTGCTTTACATGCTGGTCTAGATATGGATATGGTAGGTGAAGGATTTCTTACTACGCTGAAGAAATCATTGCAGGAAGGAAAAATTACTCAGAAAGAAATTGACCAGGCATGTCGCCGGGTATTGGAAGCTAAATATAAACTCGGTCTGTTTACGGATCCATATAATAGAATGAATGCTGACAGGGCAGTAAAAGAATTGCTCTCCGGTGATAACCGTAAATCTGCCCGCGAAATTGCGGCCCATAGTTTTGTGCTGCTGAAAAATAATGACCAGGTACTTCCGCTTAAAAAATCCGGAACCATTGCACTGGTTGGGCCACTGGCAGATAATCATCGAAACATGCTTGGTACCTGGAGTGTATCCGGTGATCCATCTAAATCCGTATCGGTGTTGGAAGGAATAAAAAATGTAGCGGGCTCTGTTGTAAATATTTTATACGCCAAGGGGGCGAATATCTCAGACGACAGTTTCCTGATAAAACGTACAAATGTATTCGGCCCAGAAATTGAAGCTGAATCCAGAACCGCTCAGGCAATGTTGGATGAAGCTATTGCTGCAGCAGCAAAGTCAGATGTTGTAGTGGCAGTGTTAGGTGAAGCAGCTGACATGAGCGGCGAGTCATCCAGCCGAGGTGATATATCCATACCTGAAAGTCAGGAGAATTTATTGAAAGCTCTTGTACAAACAGGTAAACCCATTGTGCTCGTGCTATTCAACGGCCGGCCACTTATTCTGAATTGGGAGAACCAGCACCTAAGTGCAATCCTCGATACATGGTTTGGAGGAACTGAAGCCGGCAATGCAATTGCTGATGTACTCTTTGGAAATTACAATCCTTCCGGGAAATTATCCATGACCTTTCCTCTGAATCAGGGTCAGATACCTATTTATTATAATGCGAAAAATACGGGTCGTCCTTTTCATGTTGGCGATGGTCCGAAATTTAAATCTGATTACCTGGATATGCCGAACGAACCACTCTATCCCTTTGGTTTTGGATTGAGTTATACAAAATTTTCTTATAGTGCGATCACCATTGATAATGGAAATATTTCGGCAGCTCAGCCGGTACATATAAAGATAACGGTCACCAATACCGGAAATTATGACGGTGAGGAAACTGTACAACTATATATCCGCGATATGGTAGCATCCGTGACTCAGCCTGTAAAGGAGTTGAAAAAATTTCAAAAAGTTTATCTGAAGAAAGGAGAAAGCAGAGATGTCGGCTTCACACTTTCTATCAATGATCTGAAATTTGTGAACAGCGATTTAAAATGGGTTTATGAGCCCGGCGCTTTCAAAGTCTTTGTGGGCGGGAATTCGAGGGATGTTGTTGAAGCAGATTTGATGGGGAAATAACCCTTGAATTCGTTGGCGGTTGGCCGTTGGCAGTTGGCGGAATTTAATTCAGATTATAAAATAATATTTATGATAATAAATTTTTTAGTCTGGTGCTGGAATGTTGTATGCCTTAAAAAAACGGCCAACCGCCAACGGCCAACCGCCAACTAAATGGAAAATATATCAAATATCATATTCGACCTGGGCGGTGTAATCATGGACATCGAAGTAAAGCAAACTATGAATGCTTTTTCAGAACTGGGTTTGAAAAATATCCATGAATATTTCGGACATGGCTTCGCCGCTTCATTTTTCAGCGACCATGAGGCGGGTAAAATATCTGATGAAGCATTTCTTTCGGAAATAAAAAAACTGCTGAATTCCGAAATAAAGCATAGTGATTTAATCGATGCCTGGAATGCCTTACTCCTGAGGTTTCCTCCTGAACGCATAGCCTTGTTGAAAGAATTGAAATCCAGGTACCGGTTATTTCTATATAGCAATACAAATGCGATTCATTACAAAAAATTCAGTGAGATTTATCGCCATTCATTTCATGGTGAATTGGAGGACCTGTTCGAAAAAGCCTATTTTTCTCATGATCTGGGCCATCGGAAGCCCGATTTAGGAGGATATCAACAGATTATCCGTGAAAATCACCTGGATCCTAAACTCACTCTTTTTGTGGATGATGCCCTGATGAATGTGGAGGGAGCTATCAAAGCAGGACTCAAGGGGCTTTACTTGCCGCAGGGAATCTTTATAACAGATATAAGGTGGTAAGGATCGTTGGCGGTTGACGGTTGGCGGTTTTCCTCACTCCCATACTCCCATACTCCCATACTCCCATACTCCCATACTTGTATTACTTTACTTCCTCAAAATCAATGTATTCTCCAATTTTTGAGCCTTCTGGATTTGGGCTTTTTGGCTGACCGTTGGCGGTTGGCCGTGGGCCGTTTTGGCCACCGAATTCCGTCGAGCCAGAAGAACTTTGGTTAGGAGGACGATTATCCTGACCAGTCTGTTTGTTCATATTTTGGAACTGCTGACGCATATGGCGTGTGGTCCGGAAAAGGGGAATGAGAAATCCGCCGATAAACCGGTACAGTAGGTATCCCAGTATGAAAAGGACGAAAATATTCATGGAAGACAAATTTAATACAGACTCAGCAAATACCCTGTTAAAAAGAGGTGGTTATTTAATCAGCATTTTTGGGAGGAATCGAATAAATCCGTTAAATTTGCAGCCGGTGTAGTGAAACAACAGGAAGGGAACGCAATCGTTCCCTTCTTCTTTTCATATGGATAAGGAAACCCAAATTGAAAGCATCAGGCGGATGACAGAGGAAATACTTTCGGAAGAGCCGGTTTATTTCCTGGTGGATTTGCGGATTAAACCAACAAATAACGTAAAGGTCTTTCTGGATGGAGATTCTGGCATCACAATTGAAAAATGTGTGCAGGTGAACCGGAAGCTTTACAGAAAAATGGAAGAATCCGCCATTTATCCCGATGGAGATTTTTCATTGGAAGTTTCTTCTGCCGGACTGGATGAACCCCTGAAATTGCTTCGACAGTATAAAAAAAATATTGGCAGGCTGGTTGAAATTCAACTTCAGGATGGGACACAGAAGGAGGGGCAGTTAACGGATGTGAGTGAAGAGGGAATCGTATTGGAGGTATCATCAGGAAAACCTTCCAATGGAAAACTTCCTTCCAAAAAAAAGGAAATTAGTTCTCAAAGTTTTTTATTCAACAATATAAAATCAACCAAGATCCAGATTGTTTTTTAACTGGACACAAAAAGATCGGTTATGGCAAGTATCAATTTAATCGAAGCTTTCCAGGACTTCAAAGAAGCTGAAAATATTGACCGTCCTACCATGATGAAAGTGGTGGAGGACGTTTTCAAAACCCTTCTGCGTAAAAAATACGGCAGTGATGAGAATTTTGACGTAATTGTGAACGCTGAAAAAGGTGACCTGGAAATCATGCGCAGGCGCACGATCGTGGAGAATGGCGCAGTGGAAGATCCCCTGGCCCAGATAGCTTATAGTGATGCAGTAAAACTGGAGCCTGATTACGAGGTGGGTGAAGACCTATATGAAGAAATCGAAATCCTTGATTTCGGCCGCCGTGCCATCCTGGCTGCCAAGCAAACGCTGGCAAGCCGTATCGGCGACCTGAAGAAAAACGTATTGGTAAAAAAGTATAGTGAGCGGATCGGAGAGATCATCAGTGCGGAAGTATACCAGGTATGGAAAAAAGAAATTTTACTGCTGGATGAAGAAGGCAATGAATTGATTCTTCCCAAGTCTGAACAGATACCTCAGGATTATTTCAAAAAAGGAGAAAGTATTCGTGCTGTTGTTAAGAAAGTGGATATGAAAAACAATTCTCCCGTCATCATTCTTTCCCGCACCAGTCCTTCGTTCCTGGCAAAGCTGCTTGAAATAGAAGTGCCTGAAATTTTTGACGGACTAATCGTCATCAAAAAAATCGTTCGTGAACCTGGTGAAAGAGCCAAAGTAGCTGTAGAAAGTTACGATGATCGTATAGATCCGGTAGGAGCATGTGTGGGAATGAAAGGAAGCAGGATACATGGCATTGTGCGGGAACTGAAGAACGAAAATATAGACGTTATCAATTACACCAACAATATACAGCTGCTGCTGCAGCGTTCATTAACACCTTCCAAGATAACAAGTATGGACATAGACAGCGAAAAGCTGCATGTAAATGTCTATCTGAAACCGGATCAGGTTTCACTGGCGATCGGAAGAAAGGGAGTAAATATCAAACTGGCGCAGGAGCTGACGGGTTATTCCATCGACGTATTCCGCGATAACGAAGGTGAAACGGAAGAATTTGATATTGACCTGGATGAATTTAGTGATGAAATTGAAACATGGATAATTGATGAACTGAAGAGAATCGGTTGTGATACAGCTCACAGCGTATTGGATTTATCTGTAGAAGAACTGGAACGCAGAACTGATCTGGAAAAGGAAACCATAGAAGAAGTACGTCGAGTACTTAAAGAAGAATTCGAAAAAGAATAATCGCGAATGGCAGAAACGACAACACCACGTTTAATGGCAGCAGCCAAGGAATTCAACATCGGCAAGGAAACGCTGGTGGATTTCCTGGTGGGCAAAGGATTTAGCAAAGATGATCTGAAACCAACAGCAAAGCTGTCTGATGATATGTACAGGTCTCTTCAGCAGGAATTTCAGGGAGATAAAGTAGCAAAGATTAAGAGTAATCAGATTGATCTTCCGAAAGGCAGCGTGGAAGCGAAGCGCAAAAAAGAAGACGAAACTGTTCTATTCAGAAAAGATCCCAAGAAGATCGTGAAGGAAGAACCTCCGGTGGTGGAAGAAGTAAAGCCGGTAAAAATAGAAGAGCCTAAAAAGGAACCTGAAATCATAAAGATTGAAGCGCCACATATAGAAGAACCGAAGATTATTGATAAAATTGATTTGTCGCAGATTGATTCTTCTACAAGGCCTAAAAAATCCGTAAAGAAAAAGGAACCTGAAGAAAAACCCGTAGTTATTGAAGAAATAAAACCACCTGTTGTTTCGGAACCGGTAGAAATTATTTCTAAAAATGCAGAACCTGAAATAGATGAATCCGAAGAAGCAACGATCGAAAATATTCTCATTGACAAGATTGAAGGTCCCCGTATTATCGGAAAAATCGACTTACCGGTTGAAACTGAAAAACCCAAACAGGCTGACGAAAAAAGAAAAAGAAAGCGCATTCCCATCGAAAAGAGGGAAGGTAGTGGTAGTAACAACGGAAAACCATCTGGAACAGGAACACCCGTTCAACGCGATCCAACACGCCCCAGCAGTGGTGCTAAACCTATTTTACGGCGCGATCTTCGTTCGCCGGCCAGTAGTACAAACCGCAGTACAGCAAGTCCACGGGATCAGAAGGAAATAGACAAAAAAGAAATTCAGGAGAAAATTCGTGAAACCCAGGCCAAGCTGGCCGGAACGGGTGGACGCGGAAGAGGCTCCAAGGCAAAATACCGCCGTGCAAGACGTGAAGAAAATGCTGAGTTAAGCGGCAGCGAACAACAGGAAAGCAGCAAGCTGCAGGTTACAGAATTTATCAGTGTGAGCGAACTAGCCAACCTGATCGATGTGAGCTACGCAGATATCATCAGCAAGTGTATGAGTCTTGGTATGATGGTTTCCATCAACCAGCGACTGGAAGCTGATGTGATTGAATTAGTAGCCGGCGAGTTCGGATATACGGTTGAATTCATTGGTATTGATGATGCTCTTGAATTGGAAGAAGAAGAAATTGTGGACGGACCGGAAGACCTGGTACCCCGCTCACCGGTGGTCACCATCATGGGTCACGTGGATCATGGTAAAACCTCTTTACTGGATTTTATCCGTGTAGCTAATGTGGTAGCAGGTGAAGCGGGTGGCATTACCCAGCATATCGGTGCTTACCAGGTTACGACTGCAAACGGGAAGAAAATTACTTTCCTTGACACGCCGGGTCACGAAGCATTTACCGCTATGCGTGCACGCGGTGCAAAAGCCGCCGACATTGCAATTATCGTAATTGCAGCGGATGATGCGATTATGCCTCAAACCAAAGAAGCCATTTCGCATGCACAGGCAGCGAACCTTCCCATGGTATTTGCTATCAATAAAATTGATAAGGATGGGGCTAATCCCGAAAAAATAAAAGAACAACTGGCAGGAATGAATATCCTGGTAGAAGACTGGGGAGGGAAATATCAAAGCCAGGAAATTTCAGCCAAAAAAGGTCAGAATGTTGATTTGCTTCTTGAAAAAATTCTGCTCGAAGCTGAAATCCTCGATCTGAAATCCAACCCCAACAGAGAAGCTTCCGGTACGGTCATTGAAGCATCTCTCGACAAAGGAAGAGGATATGTTGCAACTGTGCTTGTTCAGGGCGGAACTTTAAAAAGCGGTGACCTGGTTGTTTCCGGTCAGTATTTCGGCCGTATCAAGGCCATGTTCAATGAAAGAAATAAAAGAATTGAAGATGCGCCTCCTTCTTCTCCGGTATTATTGCTTGGATTGAATGGTGCGCCTCAGGCAGGGGAAAAATTCAAAGTGTTTGCGGATGAAGCTGAGGCTAAAGAAACTGCCAACAGGCGCGGTCAGCTGGCACGTGAACAGGGTATAAGAACCAAGAAACATATAACACTGGATGAGATCGGCCGTCGTCTCGCTCTCGGAAACTTTAAGGAACTCAATCTGATCATCAAGGGTGATGTGGACGGTTCCGTTGAAGCACTCAGTGATTCACTTCAAAAACTTTCTACGGAAGAAATTGCCGTTCGCGTTGTTCATAAAGCCGTGGGGGCAATAACTGAAAGTGATGTATTACTGGCAACGGCATCAGATGCAGTCGTCGTGGGATTCAATGTAAGAGCATCTGTTCAGGCAGCCAGACTGGCTGAAAACGAAGGTGTTCAGATCAAAACCTATTCTATTATCTATAACGCTATCGAAGAAGTAAAGAGCGCCATGGAAGGGATGCTGGAACCCAAGATCCAGGAAAAAGTGGTGGCCAATGTTGAAATACGAAATGTATTCAAGTTCGATAAGGCTACCGTTGCCGGTTGTTATGTACTGGACGGAAAAATATACCGGAATTCCAAAATCAGGCTTGTTCGCGACGGTATTGTGATTTATCCGGTTGGTGAAGGTGCTACAGCAGAACTCGCTTCCCTGAAAAGGTTTAAGGATGATGCCAAAGAAGTGCCGTCCGGAATGGAATGCGGACTGGTTATTAAAAACTATACGGACTATCATGTAGGTGATATTGTTGAAGCGTATGAGGAAGAGGAAGTGAAGAGAACATTATAATTGTTAATGGTTAATTGTTAATTGTATACCAAATTGACAATTAACCATTAACAATTGGCAATTAGAGAGTGTATTTTTGAAGGTTTCAGATTTGAGTTTATGAAGAAATTAATATCTGCTGCATTTATCCTGCTGATTGCGTCAGCCTCCATGGCGCAGCAAAAAGTAGTAGCTGATAAAATCGTTGGTATCGTAGGTGATAAGATCGTCCTGAAATCCGAAATCGCCATAGCTAATGAGGATATTAAAAGACAAGGCGGACAGGAACAAGACGAATGTACCATCCTTGACGGTATGCTCGTGCAGAAAGCCCTGGTTTTACAAGCTGAGAAAGACTCCATTCCAGTAACAGAAGAGGAAATTGATGCGGAGATCGATCAGAAAATTCGCTATTTCGAACAACAATACGGAAGTAAAGAGGCTCTTGAGCAAATTGCAGGCAGGACCATCTATCAGATGCGTGAAGAATTTCGCCAGCCTATCAAGGAGCAACGTATGGCACAGGGTATGCGAAATAAAATTGTAGATGGTATTAAAATTACTCCTACTGAAGTCAAAGAATATTATGAGAAGATTCCTAAGGATAGCCTCTTTTTTTATGAATCAGAGCTCCAGATCGGGCAGATCGTAATCTATCCAAAAGCCAGCCGCGACATTGAGTTGCTTGCCATCGATGAGCTCAACGAATACAAAACACAGGTTGAAAGCGGTACTAAAAGATTTGAAACACTCGCTTCTTTATACTCAGATGATCCAGGGAGCAAAGACAAGGGGGGCATGTACCAGATAAACCGCATGGAAAAACAATGGGATCCTGTTTTCCTTGCAGCTGCTTTTCGTTTAAAGGATGGGCAGATTTCACCGGTAATAAAAACAAAATTTGGTTATCATATCATACAAATGGTAAGCCGTAATGGCGATGACGCTGTTATCCGCCATATTCTTCGCATACCTCAAATTACTGAAACTGAATCCAAAGAAGCAATAGTTAAACTGGATTCCATCCGCCAGCAACTGGTTTCAGGTTCCATCGAATTTGGCGCTGCTGTTGCAAAATACAGTGATGATGAAAATGCCAAATTCACTGCAGGTATGCTCCTGGCGCGGGATGGATCAAACTATCTGAAAATTGATGAGCTGGATAAAGATATGGTGCTGCTTTTGAAGAAGTCCAATCTGAACGCGGGCCAATATTCAGAGCCTACCGTATTTACAGATGAACGTGGTAAAAAAGGTGTCCGAATCATATATCTTCTTTCAAAATCAGAACCCCACAGGGAAAACCTTAAGGACGATTATAACAAGGTCGCCCAGAGGGCTTTGGAACAAAAAAAGAATAAGGCGCTTCAAACCTGGTTCCAAACAAGGATTTCCACTTATTATATCATGATCGATGGTGATTACAGGAATTGCGGAAATCTTTCAAAATGGCAAACCCGCCAGTTTACGAGCTCAAACTAGTATACATAAGCTGTTCGGAAGAAAAATTGGGACACAATAATTCGATTTTCATTCTGTTATAGTATATTACAAGTAGGTTAGATGGAGAAAAGCAGGGAATGTGATGGTTGAGATCCATTTGAAAACAACGGATATGATTAGCATTTTAATAGCAGACGATCATAAGCTGATTAGAGAAACCTGGACGTATATCCTTAACAGCGATTCACGTTTTAAGGTAATCGGAACCTGCTCAAATTCTGAAGATGCAGTTACTTTTAGTAAGCAGAAGCATCCCAATGTGGTCCTGATGGATATTAACATGATTCCTTATTCAGGTATTGAAGCTACCCGCCGTATTAATGAAGTTTCCCCGCAGTCTTACGTGATAGGCGTTACCATGCATTCTCAACCCTCCTATGCAAAAAAGATGTTACAACAGGGTGCCAGAGGTTATGTAACAAAAAATTCTTCCCGCGAAGAAATGTTCAATGCCATAGTGGAAGTAGCCAAAGGAAATAGATACTTATGCGAAGAAATCAAGGAACTAATTGCTGAAAGCAATATTGACCCCGCTACACTTTCTGCAATTAATTCCCTTACCGAAAGGGAAATGGATGTAGTGAACCTGATCGTACAGGGTAGTCAGTCAAAAGATATTTCCACAAAACTGAAAATATCAATAAAAACTGTTGAAGTTCACCGCCATAACATTTTCAAAAAACTAAAGCTTAAAAATGCGGTTGCATTGATTCATTTTATGAATAACAGCCCCATTGTAATGTAACACCCTCTTTTCTTCTTTTAGTCAAATTCGATTACCTTTGCGCTTCGCTTTCGTTTAAACGATTCAGAACTACAGGTTTAGGACCGGAAAAACTGAAGTGAGTGTCGGAACCTGATATCCGGCATACTAAAAAAGAAAAAATTGAGCGACGAAATTAAACATGAATGCGGATTGGCATTCATCAGACTTCGCAAACCTTTCTCCTTTTATCTCCAGAAATATGGTACGGCATTGTATGGTTTAAACAAGCTGTACCTGCTCATGGAAAAACAACATAACCGCGGGCAGGATGGAGCAGGGGTCGCATCGGTAAAACTAAATATTGAACCCGGTCATCCGTTTCTTCACCGGATACGCAGTAACAATAATCAGCCGATTGCCGATATTTTTTCAAAAATCAATGACGAAGTAAAAGATCTCGAGAAATATCAGCCCGATATTATCAAGCATCCCGGGCTTTTAAAAGGTCATATTTCAGTAATGGGAGAACTCCTCCTGGGGCATCTCAGGTATGGCACCCAGGGAAAAAATAATGTTGAATTCTGCCATCCATTTATAAAACGGGATACGATTCCTGCCCGTAATCTCGCACTTGCCGGCAATTTCAACCTGGTTAATACTGACGAACTTTTCGCATTAATAAATATTGAGCCCGGGGAATTTCAAAAACAGAGCGACCTCGCAGCTATGATGGAAGTGATTCATCACTTCATAGTTCAGGCAGACGAAGAAATGCCGGTGGACCTGGATATCAAAAGAATTTTAAAGAGAGCCCTTCCACTTTTCGACGGCGGTTTTACTGTTGGCGGACTTGTTGGAAACGGAGATGGATTTGTATTCCGCGATGCTCATGGAATTCGTCCTGCATATTATTTTGCAAATGATGAAATCATTGTAGCCGCCTCGGAACGTTCTGCCATACGCACTGTTTTCAATGTAGGAGAAAATGAAGTGCTGGAGCTCATGCCAGGTAATGCAGTAATTGCAAAATCAGATGGCCGGTTTACGGTAGAACAAATTATTCCTGCTAAAGAGCGCCGTGCCTGCAGTTTTGAACGGATTTATTTTTCCAGGGGAAGTGATGAAAAAATCTATCGTGAACGAATTGCTTTGGGATATAACCTGAGCGAACAGATCCTTAATTCTGTAAATCACGATCTTAAAAACAGTATATTTTCTTTTATTCCCAATACTGCAGAAGTAGCTTTTTATGGCATGTGGAAAGGCCTCGACGACTATCTGAAAAAAGTAATGATCGAGCGGATTTTATCCTGGGGAAATGATCTGACGGAAGAAAAACTTTCGCAAATGATCAACCGGAAAATCCGGATAGAAAAAATTGCGACTAAGGACGTGAAGATGCGCACTTTCATTACAGCCGATGCCAGCCGCAACGAAATGGTACAGCATGTGTATGATATTACTTATGGTACCGTGCAAAAAAATGTAGACACCCTTGTTGTAATCGATGATTCCATTGTTCGGGGAACTACACTGAGAGAAAGCATTGTACGAATGCTTGCGAGGCTTGAACCGAAAAAAATTATAATCGTTTCCTCGGCACCACAGATAAGGTATCCGGATTGTTATGGAATTGATATGAGTAAATTAGGTGATTTTATAGCTTTCCGTGCGGCTATAACGCTCATGTATGAACGAAAAAAGGAAAAATGCCTTGCAGATATGTATGAACATTGTAAGGAACTGGAACGCATGGGCCAGTTACATACTGAGAATATTGTCCGCCAGATATATAAACCCTTTACCACCCAGGAAATCTCCGATAAAATTGCAGAACTGATTACACCACCGGATATTCATACCCCCGTTGAGGTAATCTATCAAACCATCGAATCTCTTCATGAAGCCTGTCCAACCAATACCGGCGACTGGTATTTTACAGGTAACTACCCCACACCGGGAGGCAATCGCGTTGTTAACAGAGCCTTTATTAACTACATGGAAGGGAAGAACGTTCGAGGATATTAAGCTTTCAGCTTAATATCCGCCTAAAGCCCAAAGCTTAAAGCCTAAAACCAATACAAGCTTAAAGCCTAAAACCAATACAAGCATAAATACCGAAAATGGTTTAATATAAATATCAAAACATGTTTATTATGAGCATGAATCCAAAAAGTAGTTTTAGGCTTTAGGCTTTAGGCTTTAGGCTTTAGGCTTATAAAATAAAAAGGTCCCCACAAATGGGGACCTCTGAAATGATTTCCTATAAAATGATATTAGCCTTTGTGTTCAAGAAGGTTAAAGAACTGATCAAGCTGTGGCAGGATCACGATTCTTGTACGGCGGTTAGCAGCGCGGCCTTCGTTCGTGTCATTAGTCATTAATGGAACAAATTCTCCGCGGCCTGCAGCGGTCATTTTTGCTGGCGGAATTCCATAAGTTTTAGCCAGAATGCGCACGACAGAAGTTGCACGTTTACAGCTAAGATCCCAGTTGTCAATTAAATCAGGATGTCCGCGATAAACTTTATTATCTGTATTTCCTTCAACCATGAATTCAACATCAGGCTGGTTCTTGAGGATTGCAGCAACCTTGCCAAGTACTTCTTTGGCACCCTTGGTTACTTCATATCTTCCGCTCTTGAAAAGTAATTTGTCCGAGATGTCGATAAATACAACACCCTTGTCAACTTTGATATTGATATCAGAATCATTCCCGCTAACAGCGCCTTTGAGGTTCATAACAAGCGCCATATTCAGAGAATCTTTATGAGCCATAGCTGCCTGCAGATCACGTATATACGCATCTTTGGCGCCTATGTTCTCTAACGATTTCTTGATGCTTTCAGCCTGTGAGCTGGAAATAACCGACATGTCTTCCAGTTGTTTCAGAGCCTGTGTATTGTTTTCTCTGAGGAAAGCAACTTGTTTGTTTAATTCGTCTATCTGTCCCTGTAAGCCTGTGTTTTTAGAAGTAAGGGAGGCAGTCTGGTCGTTACAGTTTTTTAATTCGCCCTGCAGTTTTGCGTATTCAGCACTTAACGAGTCAAAGCGGGCCTGCATTTTGGCCTGCATTTCCTTAAATTTTTTAGTGCTCACGCAGGAGAACATGAACAGTGACGAAACTGCGAAAAGTAGAATGTACCTAAGCTTCATAAGAAATCATTTTAAGATAAGTTAAAGAATAATCGAGATGCTGTTAAAATATATAAGGCTGATAGCAATTGTTGTACCAATCCAATGCCAGAGCCAGTTTTGTTTAATTTATAATACGGTTTTGATGAATACGAGATCGGGATGCATAAGGTAGGTTGTACGGCCTGAAAGCAGTTTAGTCTGGCGAAGATATGTGAAAAAATAAATTCCAATGCATTTCTGTACTGAAAATTATTTGGATCTTCTTTCCCTGATTAATGAAATCCTTAGCTTTAGTTCCCTAATTTATCTGCATGAAATTTTCTTCATACGTATGCCTGCTGATCTGTTGCGTTATTGTATCCTGTAAACTAATGCACCCAAACAGGGCCATGCGGGATAACAGAGCCTTTGGGCGGGTTCTGAAAGATTATTATAATGACCGGATGAGATATTTTCCGGTGGAAGCCACCCAAAACGGCGATAACCGCTATAACGATCAGCTTCCCATAGATTTTACAGACAGCTACCAGGATACCCTGCGGAATTTTTACGGTATTTATCTTCATAAAATACTTGCTTTTGATCGTGAGATATTTAACCAAAATGATCAGATCAGTTATGATATTCTTCTTCGTGAACTTAAAATGGATCTGGAAGCGATTGACTTACATCTGGTCATTAATAATGTAACGATGCCGAATATCCAGTATATGCCTTTTAACCAGTTTGAGGGAATTCCCCTTTTTCTGGGGCAAATGGGTAGTGGGAGCGGTATTCAGCCTTTTAAAACAACAGCCGATTATAACAACTGGGTTAAAAGGGCTGGTCAATTCGGTGCCTGGACAGATAGTGCCATTGTATATTTCAGGAGGGGATTACAGAACGGGTATATTCTTCCACGTTGCCTGGTAGAGAAAATGATACCAGAAATGCAGAATATGGTAACTGCGGATTTTACTAAAAGCATTTTTTATACGCCTGTCAGCATACTTCCTTCCGATATAAACGATGCGGAAAAAGCAGGGATTACGAATAGTTTCTCCCATCTGATAGTTCAGATAATAATTCCTTCATATAAAAAGATGGCAGATTTTCTTCAAAATGAATACCTGCCTAAAAGCCGTAACAGCATTGGCTTTGATGCATTACCAAATGGTAAGCTATTGTATGAATATCTGATACGCTATTGGACAACCACAAATAAAACTTCCGAAGAAATATATCAGACCGGCCTCTCAGAAGTTAAAAGAATAAGAGATGAAATGGAGGAAATAAAAAACCAAACAGGTTTTAAAGGTGATCTGCCGGCATTTTTTTCTTTTATGAAAAATGATCCTCGCTTCATGCCTTATAAAACACCACAGGAAGTGCTGGATGCTTTTAAAAAGATTCAGGCAACTATTGATCCCAATCTGAAAAAATTATTCGGTCATACTCCTAAAATGAAATTTGAAATCCATCAGACAGAAGCTTTTCGTGCTGCCAGTGCCAGTGCTGAATATATTCAGGGAGATCCCGGAGGTTCAAGGCCGGGAATTTTTTATGTGCCCATACTGGATGCCACAAAATTCAATACAACATCGGGTATGGAATCACTATTTCTTCACGAAGCCATTCCTGGTCATCATTATCAAAATTCTCTACAGATGGAAGATACACTTCTTCCCATGTTCCGGAGATTTGCCTGGTATGGAGCTTATGGGGAAGGATGGGCCTTATATTCAGAATCTCTGGGTAAGGAATTGGGTCTGTATACTGATCCTTATCAGCTCATGGGTGCGCTTGGAGATGAAATACACAGGGCCATCAGGTTGGTGGTTGATGTTGCAATGCATGAGAAAAAAATGACAAGGGAGGAAGCTATAAAATACATGATGGACAATGAAGCCATCAGTGAACAGGGGGCTACAGCTGAAATAGAAAGGTATATTGGTAATCCGGCCCAGGCACTGAGTTATAAAACGGGCGCTATGGTAATAAGAGAACTCAGAACCAGGTATACAAATGAATTAGGTGATCGATTCGATATCAAAGCATTTCACGATGAAGTTTTAAAAGATGGATGTATGCCGCTGGATGTTTTCGAAAGAAAAATGGAAACCTGGGAAATGAATCAGTAGATTTTCAATTTACCTGCTTCATAAATTGGAAGAACGTTGGCAAGATTTGGCTCCAGACAATAGCGGATATCTTTTTCCAGACCGTATGCCATTAAGCGGTTAAAATGAGAAGCATTATTTCTTTGCATAAAATCAAAAAGATCACCCGATGCTTTATGATAAAGATTTGCAGCAATATGAGATGCATCGCATTCAATATTAAAATGTTCCCTTATTTTTTCTATTACAGCTCCGGCAAATAATGTGTCTTCAATATTAATTCTGTCCTTCCATGCCGCACATGCGAGGATAACATTATTTTTTTGCTGAAGAAGATATTCAGCAACCACATCCAGGTTCACAAAAGAGCCCGTTACGATTTCGCGCGCTCCTTTTTCCAGGGCCATATGCAGCAATCGTGTACCGTTGGTAGTAGTCAGTACAAGAATTTTTCCACCGATAAATAGACGGCTGTATTCAAAAGGAGAATTTCCATAGCTAAGGCCTTCTGCTATTTTACCATCTCTTTCTCCAGCTGTAACGCAGTTGATCTGACGTCCGAGCTCAATGCATTTTGCAACGCTGTCAACAGGAATGATGTATTTCGCGCCATTGAATAATGCAGTTGCTATAGTAGAAGTTGCACGCAATACATCAATTATCACTACGGTAGCCTGAGATGCATTATATAAATGCAGCAGGGCCGGAGACATTGAAGTGAATAGAAATGGTTTAGCGTTTGGCATCTGTAAAATAAAATTCATTAAAATATTAACCACGCCAGCAAGAAAACTTCCTGCGGATTAAGACAGAAATGGAAGTTTGACAACCTGTGAAAGTAAAAGTTTATCCCTGACTTTAATATAAATTTTAGTGTCGGGGTTAGAAAAAGTATCTCTAACATAACCCAATCCAATAGCCTTATTTAAAGAAGGCGATTGCGTGCCGGATGTAACTTCCCCGATATGCATTCCCGAGAAATCCCTGATCTCATATCCGTGTCGGGGAATCCCTTTGTCAAGCAACTCAAATCCTACCAGTTTTTTTTGAATACCTTCTTTCTTCTTTATTTCAATCTGTTCACGCCCTACAAACGATTTAGTGAATCGTGTAATCCAGCCTAAACCTGCTTCCAGCGGAGAGGTTGAATCGTCAATATCATTTCCATACAAACAATAACCCATTTCCAGCCTCAGGGTGTCACGTGCAGCCAGTCCTGCAGGTTTAAGTCCCATCGGTTTACCGGCAGCAAAAATGGAATCCCAGATTTTATTGGCTGAATCGTTCTTGTCTTCAAAATAAATTTCGACACCACCCGCGCCTGTATAACCAGTGGCACTGATGAGAACATTATCAACTCCGGCAAATGTTCCTTTTACAAAATTGTAATATTTCAGGTTCATCAAGTCCATGGATGTCAATGGCTGCAACATTTTGGTGGCATTTGGCCCTTGTACAGCCAGCAGACAGGTTTTGGTAGAAATATCTTCCATCAGTACAGATTCCTTATTAAACCTGCTGATCCATTTCCAGTCTTTTTCAATATTCGCGGCATTTACTACCAACATATAAACTTCGTTTTCGCGAATGCAATAAACCAGCAGATCATCTACAATTCCACCCGATTCATTGGGAAGGCAACTATATTGGGCATTTCCATTTTTTAATTTTGAAGCGTCATTGGAAGTTACCTGTTGTATCAGGTTCAGCGCCCCCGGGCCTTTCAGAATAAATTCACCCATATGACTCACGTCGAAGATGCCCGCATTATTACGTACAGCCAGGTGTTCGTCGTTGATGCCTGAATAACTGATCGGCATATTATATCCGGCGAATTCAGCCATTTTAGCGCCCAGCTCCAGATGCTTATGCGTAAAAGGTGTATTTTTCATATCCCGTTTGAAGATTAAGAAACCGAGCGCGAATTTAAAACTTGCCTTTCAGGCAGCCAATAAAATAATGGTCCCGCCTTTGCCGGGACCATTTACGAATTAAAATATTCAGATCAACTCATGCTGGTTAAAAGGGCGATGGTTGCTATGGATTCTGGAACTTTATTTTCACCTGAAGGATCTGCAACATTTGTTGCGGCAGCGTTGGCTGTTTTTGGTTTATGATACCGGTATTCTCCTTTGGGATTATCTTTTTTAATTTCTGAACTATCGGAATTTTCTTTACGTTCAGGTTTTTCTTTCTTCTCTGCTTTTTCAGGGTTTTCCGGTTGCTCATTATTATTATAGCCGGCGTTTTTCCCTGATCTTTCCAGTCCATTTACAGTCATGGTATATTCCACTTCCGTATCCCAGGAATTCGGGTAATCATTATCTGAATCATCGAAATCAATGTTGATCCCGTTATTATTCCAATGCTTGCTGTTTATATTAAACCATTTATAATCGTCCAGATTGCTCTTAAGAAGAATTCTTTTGCCGACAGGAATTTCAATGACCACAAGCACCTGCTGATTCCGGAATTGTTGTTTTGGTGTTATGGCAAAACCTCTTGAGAGCGTAAGAAGACTGTCATTTTGTACTATAGGAAAATCTATTTGTGAAGCCAGGCTGCGTGCTTCTGCAGAAGTATTACCGCGGCTTATTTTTTCGCGGTGTAAATGCCAGGCGCTGTCCTTACTTTTTAAAATATCAACACGAACCGTATTCATTGTCAGGCTGTCTTCAGATAAATTGAAGAACGGTCCTTTATGACGCCAGTTCATTCCCATCCAGTCGGAATCGATATAAAATGGTTTGGAATCATCCACCTGTACAATCAATTTGCCATTTGCGGGTGAGGTCATTTGAACGTCTTCATTTACTCCGGATCTTGTGCTGAATTGTCTGCTGAAGGTTGCAATTAAAAAAATGAAGCTGATCAATCCTATCACCCAGAGACTTCCGAAAATATATCCCAGGTAAGTACTTCCGCTTCTTGCACCAATGATACGACGTATCAGCCAGGTCAGGAGTCCTACAACAGGCAGTATCAGGAATAACAGGAGAGTGGACCAGACCAAAATATTCTGCCAGAAACCATGAATAACATATTCCTTTAACGGGAGTACGATACCTCCTGAAAAAATAACGCCAATCAGGGCTGCGACAAGGGCAAATGTTATGATGACAGTTATGAATAGAAAGAAGGCTTTGAAAAGTACGCCTATTGCGTGTCCGATTCCCTGGCGCGGTATTTTTACAGAAGATATATCTTTCTTTATTCCCAACGATCTGTCTTTTATTTCAGTGCCAAACTCTTCTGCTCTTTGTTTCATTTCAGAACCTACACTGGAAGCTTTTTGTTTAAATCCTTCCAGATCGCTCTTGATGGTATTTTTTATAGAAGCCAGGTCGATTTTTTCTCCGCGCATTTCCAGTTTCTCAGAGGCTGTAGAGGCTTCGGGTAATACAATCCATAAAATAATATAAGTTATAAATAATGTTCCGCCAAAACCACCTGTAAAGAATACCGGGCCATCATAATTAAACCAAAATGCGTGACGGAATATGGATGTTATCAGACCGACAATCAGCGGTAAGCAAAATATTACTCGCGGAATCCAAATTTCAACATTAAAATAAGCAGCAAGTCCGCTGGCAACTCCGGCAATCACTCTGTGGTCAGGGTCCCTGAAAAGTCTTTTTTTAATTTTTGTAACCATGGACTTTGGCGGAAGCGCAATCCAAAGAATAAAATATAACAGTAACGCGGTTCCGAAACTACCCAGAATGAGTACTGCATAAATTATCCGCACTACTGATGGATCTATTCTCAGGTAAACAGCAAGTCCTCCGCAAACACCTCCGAGCATTTTATCGTTTTCAGAACGATACAGGCGTCGGGGTTCGTCATCAGTAGCTTCTTCAGCATATGCTGAGGACGTTTTGCTGCCTCCGTTGCCATTTGTACCGGTATTTATTTCGTCCTGGTCAAAATCTTCCGGGCGACCCATGCTGGTGATGATTTCATTCACATCTGCATCCGTGATGCAAACGGCACCTTTCTTGAGACGGTCGGAGAAAAGTTCAGCAAAACGATTTTCGATATCATTTACGATTTCATCGCCGCCTTCTTCATTCGCAAAATGCTTTTTCAAACTCTCAACGTATTTGCGCAAAATATCATACGCTGTTTCTTCAATCGGTATAACCCGGCTGTGAAAGTTTATGTTGATGATCTTTTTCATTGTATGCTTATTTGGAGATTGTTAAGGTTTGATTTCTTGGTTTTCGGATATTCTTTCACTTTTATTTGCCAGCGCATCCACTGCATCGGCCAGCTCTTTCCAGGTGGTTTCAAGTTCCCGGTAAAATGCCAGTCCCTTTTCTGTAAGGGAAAAATATTTGCGTGGGGGTCCTGAATTGCTTTCCACCCAACGATAAGTGAGCATATCCGCATTTTTCAATCTGGTAAGTAAAGGGTATAGGGTTCCTTCCAGAATATTCAGATTCGCCGCTTTCATCTCTTCTACGATATCTGAAGGATAAGCTTCCCCGCGACGGATTATGGAAAGAATACAGAATTCCAGAATTCCCTTCCTCATCTGGCTCTGTGTGTTTTCTATGTTCATGATCTAGGCTTTTAAAATGAATTATTTCCACTTGCGATACAAAGATATGGATAAATTTAGTACTATGCAAAACAAAGTACCATAGCAGAGTCAATACTTTTTATAGTAGCTTAGATAATCACATGAATCCTAAGGGTTTAATAAGAATAAAATATTATGAAAAAAATTATTTGTGATGTGTATAGAGGGACTTTACGGAATAAGATGCCCAGCCCTATTTAAATCAGGACCGTCATGAGTTTTTCTAATTTATAGTGATCAATTACTTCCGGATGCATTTCTATGGGCTCCTGTAATAGCTTTGTAACAGTCTTAGAATAGCCTTAGAACTCAACCAATTAAAATTCCGCATTCTTCGGAGTTCTCGGAAAAGGAATCACATCGCGGATATTGGTCATGCCTGTTACAAACTGAACCATACGTTCAAACCCGAGACCGAAACCCGCATGAGGAACTGTTCCAAAACGGCGTGTATCAAGATACCACCACATTTGCTCAATGGGGATATGCATTTCAATCATTCTGTTTTCCAGCATATCAAGCCTTTCTTCTCTTTGTGATCCACCCACAATCTCTCCGATACCCGGTGCCAGAATGTCCATAGCTGCAACAGTTTTACCATCATCATTCTGTCGCATATAAAATGCTTTTATTTCTTTTGGATAGTCGGATACGATAACCGGTTTCTTAAAATGTTTTTCCACGAGCCAGCGTTCGTGTTCACTCTGAAGATCTGTTCCCCAGGAGAGTTCATATTTGAACTTTTTCTTTTTATAAGCGGGAGATTGCAGTAAAATCTCAATGGCCTGGGTATAAGTGATCCGTTCGAAATCCTGACTGACAACAAATTCCAGCTTTTCAATCAATCCGGTTTCACTTCTTTCCAACTGAGGTTTTTGTTTCTCTTCTTCAGCGAGCCTGGCGTCCAGGAATTCAAGATCAGCCCGGTTATTTTTCAAAACATAGGCGATAAGATAACGTACGAAAGATTCAGCCAGGTCCATATTATCTTCGAGGTCATTGAATGCCACTTCAGGTTCAATCATCCAGAACTCGGCAAGATGTCTGGTTGTATTCGAGTTCTCTGCTCTGAAAGTAGGTCCAAACGTATATACATCAGCAAATCCCATGGCAGCGAGTTCCCCCTCAAGCTGACCACTTACTGTAAGATTTGTAGCACGGCCGAAAAAATCTTCTTTAAAATCCACTTCTCCCAACTCGTTTCTTGGTGTTTTGTCGAAGGGCAGTGTAGTTACCTTAAACATTTCGCCCGCGCCTTCTGCATCAGAAGCAGTGATGATAGGAGTATGGAGGTAAACGAAGCCACGTTCGTTAAAAAACTGATGTACAGCAAATGCCAGCGCATGCCTTACCCTGAAAACAGATCCAAATGTGTTCGTCCGAAACCTCAGATGGGCAATCTCTCTTAAAAATTCGAGGCTGTGTTTTTTCGGCTGAAGCGGAAATCTTTCCGGGTCACTCTGACCCAGGATCTCCAATTTCATGGCTTTCAGCTCAACCTGCTGACCTTTTCCTGGTGAAGCCACCAATTGTCCCATTACCCGAACCGAGGCTCCGGTGGTTATTTTCTTAACCTGGCTTTCATCAAATGACCCTAATTCGAGAACTATCTGCAGGTTTTCATTGGAGGATCCGTCATTTAAGGCAATAAACTGGTTATTCCTTAGTGTTCTCACCCATCCCATAACAGTTATTTCCTCTTTTCCCGGCAGCATTCCCAGGGCATCTTTGATTTTAACACGTTTGTTGAACATTTGATATATCAGGCTTTCAGTTGAATAAAGAGGGCAAAGATAATCCTTGAAATATTTTTTTAGATTTTCCGTTTTTATATTATCATTGCAGCGGAATCAGGCTGATTTGTTCTTATCCTTTGCTCGCAAACGTCAGTTTTAGTCATTCCGCTCGTCCTTAATCAAAATACATTCACAAATCCTTTTCTACAGCTCAGTTGTAACTGCTGTAATTCTCAAGCTTCACTATGTACGACATACTACAATTAAACGACATGCTCGTTCCTGAACTGCTCGATATTGCTGAGCAGTTGAAAATCCCTAATGCAAAAAAAATTGATAAACAGGAACTCGTTTATAAAATATTAGATAAACAGGCTCTCACGCCAAATGAAAAATCAGATGGCGCTGATGGAGATGACAAGCCCAAACGTAAGCGCATTGTAAAAACAACAACATCGAATTCAAGCGAAGAAGCTTTTGTGGAAAGCGGCGATACAGCACCTAAACTAAAAAGGTTGGAACCTAAAAAAGACCTTAAAAAGAAAGAAGAAAAGCCCATCGTTAAAAAACTTCGCAGGAAGGAAGACGAAGCTCCGGAAGAGATTCAGGCCCCTGTTGAATATCATAAACCCCAGCCGCATCCCAAACCTGAACAGCCCATTCAGCGTCACGCGGAGGATTCAGATCAATCCGATGAATCAGAAAATTCCCAGTCCGACAATACCCAAAACGAAAACCAGGAAAACGGGAGTGAGGAAAACGGATCTTCAACTGAACAAAGTCGTCCGGGAAATGGAGATCAGCAGCAAAAAGTTTACCCACAGCGTCGCAATGAAAATTTCAATATAGAATTTGATGGTGTAATTCAGGCAGAGGGCGTTTTGGAAATGATGCCGGATGGGTATGGATTTCTCCGAAGCAGTGATTACAATTATCTTTCTTCTCCTGATGATGTATATGTATCTCCTTCACAGATAAAATTATTCGGCTTAAAAACCGGAGATACTGTTTATGGATCCGTTCGACCGCCGAAAGAAGGTGAAAAATATTTCGCCCTGCTGAAGGTGGAAACCATCAACAATAAATCGCCTGAAGATGTCAGGGACCGGGTGCCGTTCGATTACCTGACTCCACTTTTCCCTTTTGAAAAGCTGAATCTCTTTGTTAGTCCTTCGGATTTTTCAACCCGCATTATCGATCTGTTTACACCGATTGGTAAAGGACAGCGTGGTCTGATCGTATCACAGCCGAAAACGGGTAAAACGATGTTGTTGAAAGCCGTGGCAAACGCCATTGCTATCAATCATCCTGAATGTTACCTGATGATTGTTCTGGTGGATGAACGTCCGGAAGAAGTTACAGATATGGAAAGATCGGTGCGTGCAGAAGTGATTGCGTCTACTTTTGATGAACCTGCAGAGAAACACGTAAAAGTTTCAACTGTAGCTTTGCAAAAAGCAAAACGTCTTGTAGAATGCGGCCATGATGTAGTCATCCTGCTGGATTCCATTACCCGTCTCGCACGTGCACATAATACTGTTGCGCCTGCATCTGGTAAAGTGCTAAGCGGAGGTGTGGAAGCCAATGCGATGCAAAAGCCCAAACAGTTTTTTGGGGCTGCCCGAAAGATTGAAAACGGAGGGTCTCTCACGATTCTTGCAACAGCCCTTATTGATACCGGATCCAAGATGGACGAAGTAATTTTTGAAGAATTTAAAGGAACAGGTAATATGGAATTACAGTTGGACAGAAGATTGGCCAACCGCCGTATCTTCCCTGCCATCGACCTGGTTGCCTCTTCCACAAGGCGTGATGATCTTTTACTTGAAAGAGAAATTCTTCAGCGTATGAATCTTCTGCGTGTTTATCTTAATGACATGAATACTGAAGAAGCCATGAACGAATTGCTGAAACGCATGCGCGGAACGAAAAGTAATGAGGAGTTTTTGGCAAGCATGAACTCTTAATTTAGATATGGGATATGAGATATGGGTTTAACTCATAATTCATATTCCATAATTCATAACCCATAGCTCATATCTAGAAAATAAGGTGCTCCCTATGTTTAATCTTCGTGTGTGTTAATTCCGTCACAAGCTGCACACCTGTTATTGATTTAATGGATTCAATCATTTCAGTCAATAATTTATCGCATACAGAGTCTCCTTTCAGGAGCCAGAAAAAATCCAGGTTTCTGAATTCCGGTAATAAAAATTCCCCGTCGTACTGATTATTATATAAATAATGCGTTAGTGTTTTGTGCGGTTCAGGACATTCATATACGGTAAAATAATACTGTCTTTTTTTTCTTATCATTGGTATCTCTATCTGGTTGGTAATTCTGAAGTCGAGCCGCAACTGACGGTTCAGCTGCCAGCAGAAGCGATACCCTTTTAAAGGCGCTACAATACCGAGAAGGCGGGAATCATCAAAAAAATCCCCCTCCATATTTTCCATGTTCAGCTTTAACGACTTCATTATATTATTTAAATTGAACTGGCGCTTTCATTTCTTCCTTATCTCTCAAAAATTCAACCGTTGTCTGATCTCCGCGGTTGAATTTGGATAAAGCTTCCATATAAGTTTGCAGAGAGATCACTGAATAATCTCCGAGTTTTATAATAATATCCCCTGCTTTTAGTCCTGCTTTTTCCGCAGGTCTTCCTTCGCTGATGGCATCAATGCGCAGTCCGCTCCCGGAAAAGCTATAGTCGGGCATAAGACCAAGTGTAACATTAAACGCAGGTGCCACACCAAATTGTTTATCCCTGGTTTTTGCAAACACTGGTTTGTTCATTCCATCCATCTTCTGCGTAATATCATAAATCATATGTATCACCTCCATTTCGCCGATATAATTAATTTTATCGGGTTGGTCCGTCGGTTTATGATAATCCGGATGGATCCCGGTGAAGAAAAATAAAACAGGAATATTCTTCAGATAAAAAGAAGTGTGATCGCTGGGACCCGTTCCGCTCGAGTCTGCATTCAGTACAAATATTTTTTTATTCAGCGTGCTGCTTATCAATGCGGACCACTGCGGTGATGTTCCGTAACCTCCGATTGTCAGAACATGTGTGCTGTCGTTCAGCCTTCCGATCATGTCCATATTCACCATATAACTGATCTTTGATAAGGCTACCGATGGGTGTTCAGTAAAATATTTTGATCCTATCAACCCTGACTCTTCTCCTGAAAAAGCAACAAATAAATAATTTGTTTTAAGGCTTTTTGTTTTTTTCAACAGCCTGGCCAGTTCCATAAGTGCTGCCGTACCACTTGCATTATCATCAGCGCCCGGATGAATCTTTTTTTCAGCACCGTGATATAACGAATTCCCATCTTCACCATAACCCAGATGATCATAATGCGCACCAATAACCACAGTATAGGGAGCACCCAAATCAAGGATTCCGATTACATTATGACCCCATCTCTTTTTCTCAGTCATCTGCACATCTATCACCACATCGAGGGATTGTGAAATATCTCGCAGGTATTTTTTTCTACCCGCTTTCGTTACATACAGTACAGGAATTTTTTCAGGTTTTATTCCTTCTGCCGGATCAAAGACAATGCCATCATCTGTTTTTGCACTGTTGTAAAAAATGACTGCAGTGGCACCCTTACCTTCAAATAACCTCGTTTTTTCGCGAAGCAGTTTATCCATATCGAAATGCGGATTGTATTGAGCGGCTTCCACTGTTTCTTTCAAATCATAAAACCAGGGTGATCCGCTTTCCTGTAAAGCGATGGCCGGTGAGCCATCTGCTTTCCCGGGAGCACTGAAGGGTAAAGGAATAAATTCAGTATTCAGAATAAGATCCGCATTGTTAACAGAGAACCGCGTATGCGAGATATCCCTGCCATCGTAAATTTCAAATCGCTGAAGATAAGTTCCGCTGTCTCCCAGAGGTTTGAGCCCGGCTTTTATAAAGCCTCCGATTATATAATCTGAAGCCATCGTCTCTCCGGTAGTTCCGGATCTTCTCCCCTCCATTTTGTCATTAGAGAGAGAACCGATATCTGTTTGAAGTTCTGAAATAATTTCTTTGTCCGCTTTACGAAGCTTCTGCGAATTGGCGAATGGAGAGAGGACCTGGAAAAAAATCAGGAATAGTAAAATGCTTCGCGTCATGAAAATCGATTTACGAAGTACCGGGTACAAAGTTATTGGAGCGATACCATTTCTGTATACTATGAAATTACAGTTACTTTACAATATATATCCTGCGTATATGAAAATTGTTTTTGCGATTTGTATGTTCTTTTTTTCCAGGCAGGTATTTTCCCGGACGTTGATTACCGGAACAGGAAGTGGCTCAATCATCCAGAATAATATGGGTGGTTTGAAACCAGGTGATACGCTGGCTATCCGTTCAGGTTTCTACGAAAAAGGCGGTTCATTTTCCAATCTCACAGGCATTACAATTATCAATTACCAGGGTATCGTTTATTTTGGCAGAACTGTATCTCTGGGAAATTTAAAATCGGTTTCTATATCAGGTTCAGGCTTGAAAGGAGAAACCTACGGCATTCATTTCCACAATTTCAGGGGTGATGCATTTATTCTTCAGGCTTCATGCAGTTCCCTCTCGATATCTTATTGTGAATACCGTAACCTGGAAGGGTCCGCTTTCAATGCAGGTCACTTTTTTATTACATATACCGGCGATTCCTCCACGTTTGCCCTTTATAAAACTTCATTTTATTATCAGAAACTGGTTCATTCAGGATCTCTCTTTACAGGCAGCTGGGCTGCAAATGCTCTTTTTCAAAATGTTGTAGACAGTATCGCCTTTCAGAATATTATTGTGGATTCAACCAGCAGTGATGTTTGCCAGGTACTGGGACATTCCATATATCGCATGCTGGCAAGCCATTGGCGGGTTACCGGACCCTGTCCGAATGGGAAACACGATGCCGGAATATTTCAGACATCCGGCAATGGTACGGTTTGCAATGTATATCGTAAAGACGGATGGGGTTATCTATGGCGAATATGGAATCTGGGTCTTAACGGGCGGGCAGATAGCTACTTATTCAACTGTATAGACCTGAATACTGACAATTACGGAACGATAGATACAAGAATTGAAGCAGGGGATACGACGACTGGAAATAATTTCCCTTTTATAAGAGGTGCAAATATGCACGTACTTAACAATACGATCGGCAACAAAAGAACGATCAATTATGTTTCCCAGTTAGTTATTGCAGGGACTTTTTGTTCAGATAATGGATATCTGCTGGAAGTAAGAAATAATCTTTGTTTTAATACCGTGTCGACCGGTGCGGATCCTGTCATAAAACAAAATACTTCAGATAAGCTCCGGGATACGAGTAATAACCTATATGTTAAAGATCCTATTGCAGCCGGCATCCTGACAGATACCATTGAATGTACACTAAACCCTTCCGGTGCTGCCATAGATCGGGGAATTACATTTTCTTTCATTACAACGGATATTGACGGGGTACACAGACCAACGGGCAAATCATCGGATATTGG
>Ga0206912_1041_pt2 | contig 36973 bp, 33 predicted proteins | sample Alteio_BWOrgHeat_75_FD_152933 | JGI IMG/M metagenome (GOLD analysis project Ga0206912, IMG submission 152933) | Enriched cells from forest soil in Barre Woods Harvard Forest LTER site, Petersham, Massachusetts, United States -... | ecosystem: Environmental > Terrestrial > Soil > Temperate forest >... | reverse complement strand
GATTGAAATCTTGCTGAAGACAAGAGCCCAAGAGCTTGCCTTAGGCCCCGATGGATAGAAAATTCATTGATAACCGTCATTATGCCATTTTGCAAAGTTCCTTCTAAAATCATGCGAGGAGCAATTGTGTAGCTGCCAGCAAGAATTTTATCGAGAGATTCAAAGCATGAGGTTACTGGAATATCTGCCAAAAAGCCCAAACTACCCAAGTTAATGCCGATGACAGGTGTTGTGCAGTTGGGGAAGCGCTTATGGAAGCGTAAAATGGTACCATCTCCGCCTAAAGAGAGCATGCAGAGGAGCTTTGGAACAATATCGTGGGAAAGAGTTGATACGTTTAAGAGTTCTGCAGCCTCTGCCTCTGCAACCACTTCAACTTTTCGTTCCTTCAAGAAAGAGATGATCTTTTGCGCAAGCTCAAGCGTTGATGGCTCTAGATCTTTTGTGTAGAGGCCGATCTGTTTTTTCATGGCGTTAACGGTGCCGTTTGCGGTTTTCCATCGGGGCCTAAGGCAAGCTCTTGGGCTCTTGTCTTCAGCAAGATTTCAATCTTGTTTTCAGCAGCTCCCAGTTTTTTCTGGCAGAAAATAACCAGGTTATTTGCCTCTTCAAAGAGAGCTACAGAATCATCTAAAGCGATGTCTTGAGCATTCATCTTCTCTAAAATCTCTTCAAGCCGCTTGAAGGCTGCTTCAAAATTCTTAGGGCCTGTTGTCATTTTTTAAGTACCTCGGTTACGTCTGCAAGAGCTGAGCCATCTTTGAGCACGAGCTCTACTTGTTCATGTACATTAAGGGTTTGAATGGAAGATACCACGCTTTTGTCTTTCTTTCGACGAACAACTGCATATCCTCGTTCCAGCACATTAAAAGGATTGAGGGCAATAAGCTGTCTCTCTTTTGCCTTTAACTGGTTCTTGGTCTGAAAAAGTATCGATTGTATACGAGTCGAGAGGGAGAGGTTTAAGCGATTGAGCTTTTCTCGTTGTTGGATGAGCCTTGTTTGAGGCGCAAGCGATTGGACAAATTTCGTTGCTTGATCGAGCTGCTTTTTCTTCATCCGAATGCGAAGCTGGGTAATGGTAAGCAGATTCTCTTGAAGTTCATCAAAGCGCTGAGCGCGGTTCATGATGGTTGAGGGGAGCCCTTTCAAGTTTTTATTGTTTAAAAGCTTTGAGGTAAGCTCTTTCAAGTGGGAGAGTTTTCCTGTATAGGCTTTATAGATCCCTTTTCGAAGCATCTTGAGCCGATCGACCAGTTCCTGCTTTTCGTGGCTGACAAGTTCTGCAGCGGCAGAGGGCGTCGGCGCTCGAACGTCGGCGACGAGGTCGGCAATGGTGAAGTCGGTCTCATGGCCTACAGCGGAAACTACGGGAATAGAGCACTCGACAATGGCTTTTGCAACATCTTCATCATTGAACGGGCTCAAATCTTCTGCGCTTCCTCCGCCTCGGCAAAGGATCAGCACGTCACCTAAGCGGTACTGGCTACATTCTCGAATCGCCTGCGCAATCTCTTTGCTTGCCAGCTCTCCTTGAACACGTACAGGGTTTACGATCAGTCGAAAACCTGCCATGCGGCGGTTCAGGATCTGGCAGATATCGCGTAATACAGCGCCTGTGGGACTTGTGACGACAACGATTCGTTCAATAGAGGTTGGAAGCGGCCTTTTGCGATCAGGGCTCGTCCAGCCTAAGGCTTCAAGCTTTTTCTTCAGCTGCTGCAATTTCAAGAGCTGCTCGCCTAAGCCTGCATAGGTGATCGATTTAACGACGATCTGGTAATTTCCCCGTGGAGGGTAGACGTTGAGATCGCCTTTGACAATAATCGTATCGCCATTATTGATGGGCATAGGCAGTGAGCTTGCATTTCCTCGAAACATGACGGCGGCTATTTGCGCTCCTTCATCGTTTAGAGAGAAGTAGAGATGGCCAGATGCTTGCTTCTTGAAATTGGAGACTTCGCCTTTGACCCATATATTAGGAAAGAGCTGCTCCAGCTGGTTTTTAATCGTCCAGGTGATCTGGCTTACCGATAGAATGATAGGTGTCTCAATAAGAGATGTATTTTCCGACAAGTTTGTTGCCATAATGCCTGCATGGAAGTTATACCATATTCGTACTACTTTTGGTGAAGTGTGGCAAAAAAGAAAACAGAATCCAGTTTTCCATACACTGTTATTGGCAACTGGAAAATGCACAAGACTCTTCCCGAGGTTAAGACCTTTTTAGAAGAGATCGCTCCCAATCTTCAAGATTTGAAAGGGCGTTTTGGCCTTGCAGTACCTTTTACGGCCATAAAATTTGCTGCAGATATATGTAAGCAAGATCCTCGGCTGCAAAGCCTCATAATCGGCGCTCAAAATATGAGCGATGCGACATCAGGCGCCTTTACCGGTGAAATTGCTGGTAAAATGCTGGTAGATGCTGGCGCTCAGTTTGTTCTGCTTGGCCATTCAGAGCGGCGTACTATTTTCCATGAGAGCGATGACTTCATCAACTCTAAAGTATTGAAAGCTATCCAAGATAAAATTCCCTTCATTCTCTGCATCGGTGAAACTTTCGACGAGCACAAAGAGGGGAAGTCGAAGGAAATCTTACAGCGTCAGCTTAAAGAGGCGTTGAAGGGGGTATCTTCTGAGAGTTCCTCTCTTTGTACTATAGCTTATGAACCTGTTTGGGCTATTGGTTCAGGACTCACTCCAAAGGTCGAAGACATTGAAGCTGCATGTGCTCTTATTCAAGATGATCTTGAAGAGGTGGGCATTACTTCTCCCATTCTCTATGGAGGATCAGTCTCCTCTAAGAATGCGAATGATTTTGCAAAAATTGCCCTGCTCAATGGATTTTTGGTAGGGGGAGCGTCCCTGCAACCTGCAGAGCTTGTAAAAATATTTGGAGCTAAAAGCTCTTAATTGGGATACTATTTGACAACATTTTACCACAGAGCTCACAGAGCACACAGAGAAGCTGCCAAAATAAAATCTCTGTGTGCTCTGTGAGCTCTGTAGTAGAATATTTAACTAGCTTAAGGCGTGAATAAATGACTATTCTCTATTTCACTTTACTTTTTCTTCTGATTTTTCTCTGCCCGATCCTCTGTTTGATCATTTTGATCCAAGAGGCGAAATCGCTTGGCCTTGGCGCCTCCTTTGGCGGCGATAGCGGCGATTCACTCTTTGGCACATCAACACCTGAAATTTTGAAGAAAATCACTGCATGGATGGGCTTTGCCTTCATAATTATGTGTATTTTTCTCTCCTTCTGGACAAGTGCATTGAGCCGTCAGAAGATCCAGATGGCCGAAAAAGAGATGATGCGGCAAGAAACAGCTCTTGCTGAATAATGAAATACTTATTTGGGCTCTTAGCGGCTTTATGCTTTGCTGTAGAGCTCAATTGTACCCCGTTCACTCTTTTATCTTCTCCTCAGCCGTTATCCAATGAGCAAAGCTTTTCTGAGCTTTTGAATAGAACTCTGGATATGACCTGGAGCTTTCAAGATGGCTATTTTCGCCTATCGAGTAAGCACCATGAGGCCTATTTCGAAGTTGTTTTCTTCAAAACTCTTCCCGACTCTTTTACAGACATACAAGATCAGTTTGTAAAGGGCGATCAAGGCTATCGATATTCGTATCGCTGGCAGAAAGGGGATTGGGAACAAGTAAATGTGTTTGAAGATAAGCCCTATCGCGATCCCGATTCATCAAGCTATTTAATTGCTGAGCGTCGCATTTTTCAAGATGCAGAGCCAACTCAACTCACTCAAGAAGAGCTTGCTGAAATCGTTCAAAATAAGTCCCTGCTGTTTTACACGGGAGCTGGCCTCTCAGCGCCTGTCGTTCCCATGATGAGTCAAGTAAATGAGCTTCTTGGTTTGGACGAAAGTGATACATTTCTCATCTCTATAAAGAACGCTATATCGGATCCTAAAAAGCTAGCCTCTTCGATAATGACCTTTCATAACGCCTGCTTTTTTACACCTCCCACAAATGCACATTACGCACTTACCGCTCTTGCGCAGAGCAAAAAGGCACAGATCGTGACGGAGAATCTGGACTATCTGCATGAATACACGGGGATTAAGCCCTACAGAGTTTATGCCGAAGAGGTTCGTGCGTCAATTGATCCGCGTACCTTGCAACAAATTGACTATATCATCTGTATAGGCTTGAGCTTTGATGACCGAGGCTTTCTTGGCTGGTACAAAGAGCACAATCCATCAGGCAAGATTATTGCTATCGACTTGAAGCAGCCATCCTATCTCGGAGATGAGGATTTCTTGGTGCAAGGGGATTTGCAGGAGATCGTTTCGGGTTTATAGGAAAATTCAACGCAAAGTCACAAAGCCGCAAAGTTCCATTATCGATTTTTTAGCAAATGTAGCTTTCTTTGCGTCTTTGCTTCTCTGCGCCTTTGCGTTTAATTAAACTGCTCGTTGTGCTGTTTGAACTGTTCTTTGATGTGCTTGAGGATGGGTTCGATGCGTTTACGCTCACGGCTATCTGCTCTGTCGGGCGTTAAGACGCCGTTTATGTGGTCGTTTTCATGGCAGAAGACTCGGGCAGGCCATTCAGAGAGGGTCTCTTCAAATGCTTTTCCTGTCTCATCTTGGAATTGGACAACAACGGATAAAGGGCGAGGGATTGGGATGTATATCTGTGGAAGGGACAAGCAGCCCTCGTCATGGATCCAGCCCTCATTACTATAAGAGAGGATTTTTGGGTTGATAAAGACTCGAACATTGTCGATCCTCATTCGAAACTCATCTTCATTTTCCGGGACATTGGTCATAAAGAGCTGAACGCTTTTGCCTACCTGAGGGGCTGCAAGCCCAAGGCCATTCTTAGAAAGAAGCGTCTCTTTCATATCAGCAATAAGCTGAAGGATTGAATCGTCGATCGCTTCAATCCTCTGAGCCTTCTTTCGCAAGATGGGATGTCCATACATGACGATGGGAAGCAGCATATACTACTCAATCACAGCTTGTTGCGATTGCCCGCGCCATACATTTCCTTGTGCGCAGTTATGGTCAACAATGCGAACACCTTCCATACGAAGTCTTGGCAGGGGGATCGGTATGAAGCCAAAGAGCCGAACGTGGTTATGGGTTTGGACGCCCATGGTTAGGCAATTTTCACCATAGTTTTGGTGCAGGTATCTGGTCATCTTTTTCATAGCTGGGATTTTAAGACCACGATCTACAGGGCCAAAACTGAAATCTTGAACGGAGTCAAGCTCGTCTTGGTAGAAGTACTCATTAGGCAGTTTAGCGCGTTGAAATTCTGAAGTGCACTTATAGACGGCACCGCGGGTTGGATGGTCAAACCGGGACATCACAAAGATGTCTAAGGTTCCTGGGTGGTTTGCGCTATGGGGATTTTGCAGTCGAACTTGGTAGAGGTTTCCATCGAAGAAGGAGGTTACCGAATACCCTGCAGTGCGAAGAGCTTGCAAGACCTGTTCAAGCTTATTTCTTTCCGTGTCGAGGACATTGATATCATCATCGTCATCCCAACCAATCATTCCACCATGCCGAGCAAGACCCAGTGATGTTCCGCTCGAAGCTAAGTGCAATAAATTAAACTGACGAGCAAATTTGTTAAACGCCTGCAGCAGTTCGTAACACTCATCAACAAGATGCGGATCAGTTCTGTTAAAGACGGCATCTGTTCTAATTTCTGTGCTATGGGGAAGTGCTTTACCAATAGCGCGTAAAGTAATGCCAAGAACCATCAAAGGAAGAGAGAGGATCATGAGGGCAACACAAGCAATCTTGCATATTGTGCTATTGGTACCCTTGAGCCAAGCAATGCTCATTCTCGTGGGCTCTACTGCCCAGTAGCCCAGATTTTCAAGAGTATTTAATCGCTGGCCGATAACGGGACGCTCTTCATCGCAGATCCAACTAAGAGCTTTATTGAAATTTGGTGTACATCCGGGGATTGCAAAGGTAGCTGCACTCATATAAAACCTTTAATTCCATTTTTTTATTCTTGAAGTAAAATTCTCATCATTTTTACTTAAATTAACTAAATTTTTAGTAAGATCGACAAATTTCGTAGATGCGGAAATTTTAGCAGTTTTGCTTATTTCTGGTCGAGGCATGGCAAGAAGCTGAGTAAGCGCCTGTACCGTTTGGTCGATTGTTGTAATCTTTACAGCCATCTTCTTGCTGATTAAAACCTTGGCATTGACTCTTTCCCAATCCATGCGGTCACTGAAGCGCCCATCTGTGGTTTCATCCACAATCATTGGAAGAGTTGATTTTTCAGCTTCATAGGTCGTAATTCCACCGCCCTTGCCAATGAGCACACGAGTTTCGGGGAGTTTGAAGATTTGTGGGATCTTATCTGTAAAACCTAAGACAGTCATTTTGACTGCTGGGTTTGTTAGCAGGGTCGGAACAATCTTCTCATCGAGCTCTTTTTTAAACGCCTCATTTCTTCCAGCGAGGACAACAAGTCGAATAGGGTTTTGGTCATCTTTGTAGTTTTTGGCAAGATATTCAGGGATTTTATTTTTTAAGCCTCCACCGCCATTGGAAATAACAACAACCTTTTCACCTTGTTGTACGTTGAGCTCTTGGCGCATATCTTTGATTTCTTGAAGTGTGAGATCGGACTCAAATTTCATTTTGACGGAAAGGCCGATTTCTTCAACTTGGTCCTTATTAATTTGGCTCCCGATTTGAAGTGTTTCTCTAGAAATCGGATTTAAGTCGGGCACTGCATTTTTGAAATATTTATAGGGCCTGACATCACACTCATTAAGCTTATAATCACGGTCAGTTGAAACGTGGATAAGCGGAATGCCAAGTTGCTCAGCAACGTGAAGCAATGGGCCCAAATATCTTGTAAAAGGCACCACAAGCATATCAGGAGCTTCTTGGAGAAGTTTTTCACGAATTCTAGCATATTGTATTTCGAGAGTCTCTTTTGATGCAGGGGCGCCAGCAAGTTTATCCAGCCATTTGAGAACTTTAATTTGATCCTTGTTCATGAAATGATTAAAGAGAGAGTCGGTAGCAAAAGGCTGTTTATTATCATCAACGAAGAGGTTGCCAAAAATTTTGGTTACTGGATCGATGTCGGGGGCGATATCGCGAATAAAATCTGAGGTCTGAACAGTAAATGACTTATCCTTGGAAGAAGTTAAATATTCTTTAAGATTGTTCATGCAGGACTTGTGGCCATGTCCGCATGAAAAATAGACGCCTAAGACGTTAATTTTATCAGCTAGCTTTGACGATCCGGGCGCTAGAGCTGTGATGTTTCTCTGCAGGGTTCGAACAGCACTTAATGGCTGTGCAATAATGCTTGGAACTATTCGAGCTATTTTTTTGCAGGTGAGAAGCGCTTCTGCCTTTTTTGATAGTTCTTCAAGAAGAGGGAGCGTCTCTTTTTGAACCTTTGTAGCAGTAATGGTATCGTTGAGTTGGGTTAACTTATTGCGCCATTGATTTGAGAACTTCTCTTGAATGCTTTGCAGTCCAATAGTTGAGATAAGCTCATCATCTTTATAGAGCGTAAGACAGGCTAAAATCTCTTTTGCAAGAATAACTTCCTTCGTATGTTTATCTTCTGAAAGTACTGAAATGGGCGTAAGGATTTTTTTTAGCTCACTACGCACAATGGAAGGTTCGTTATTTTGGACAGAACCCATAAGAGTTAAGGCGTCCATATTGGGACAGCTGTTGGCAAAGAGGGTGGGAAACTTTTTTATCCAACCATAAGCGGAATTTCTGAGGGTCACAGCTTCAAGTTCGTCTGCATATTGCTTGAGCGAAAGCCCATTTTGAAGAACTTTTTGAACATCTAAAAGAAGCTGCCCTTCTTTTGGTGAAAGAATCAGGCCATTATTGTTTTTGCCTATTTCGGCAATGAGAGCATGAGCATAAATTTCATTGAGAGCTCCCATACAGTCATTTTGTGAAAGACAAGTATTGAGATGCCTTGAGTTCAGCTGCGTTCGTCCATACTGTGAAATTTGGTTAAACAACTTTTGCAGTGTTGCATGGAGGTTTTGACGCGCGTTTTGATCAGTAGATTGCAGGCGGAATCGATTTATGAGAGTAACTTGTTCGTCCGGTGCAACCACCCCAAGAAGACGGAGTTTAGAGATCGATTCTGAAAACTTTGCAGCCTCTACCTCTTGCTTGGCCTCTTTAGATTGGACGACCCAGCTAATAACTCGTCCAACGAGTGATTTGATGGCAGAAGCCAGCGATAAATTGGAGAGTTTATTCCAAATGGTCGAAAAGAAGGTTTTGTTTTCAACTTTTTGTTGTGCCGAGCGGATGAGTTCAGGAGGAAGCCCTTTCTGGGTGCCTTCGAGAAAGTCGATAGTTGTTGATTGGACTTTTTGAACAAGTGTTTGTGGGTTTACACTCTTGAGCTCTTCTATCAGACCATTTACCGGGTTTGTAAGATCGAGAATTTCATTATCTTGAATCGCATTATCTTGAATCAATGGTTCAAGTTGATGATCGCGAGATAAAGAAATAATCTCTGAGTTGCTCAATTTTTCGAGTGTGGTCATAAGATTTCTATTCCTTAATCGTACAGGTAAGTTTTTGACATGCTTCGGCTTCTTCCATGCGATTCAATTGTTTAAGACATGCCGCACACCAAAGGAGTGCTTTTTTTTGATTTGGTGATTGAGTTGCCAGATGACAAAATAGTTCGAGAGCTTTTTGATACTGTTTTAGTTGGAACCAGATTGCACCTAGAAACTCTCCATAGAGATGGTTATCAGGAGATAAAAGAGAAAGCTGAAGGAAAGTTTTTTCAGCATCTTCAAGCTGGTCGTTTTGAAACAAATGGAGAGCCTCTTGGAAAAGTCCATGTTCGATCGACGTGTTGGAGAATCGCTGGAAATAATCAGGTAACTGAAGTGCGGCAGTGCATGTGCTAGTCAATTTTTAAGCATCCTATTAATTTCGCTGTTGGTTATAACAATCATACATTAATAAATTGTTAAGATATGCCACAAAACATTCCTTTAAAGCTACCTGCAGTTGTTTGGAATGGCAGATATAAAGCACATGCTGTTCCCAAACAGCATCCAGAAAGCTCTCATCGTGTAGATGTTATTCTTGAAGCGCTTAAAAAAAATAAACTATTGTCAGAAGAAAATGGAGTATGCGTTTGGAGAAAATATTCACATGGGCTGCGTTTATGCCATTCAAAAGCATATGTGGAACTAGTTGAAAAGGCGTGCGCTTCTCTGAATAAAGGGGAGGTTGCTTTTTTGCCTACAGGGGATGTGACTATAGTTCGCGAGAGCTTTAGTGTAGCTCAAGATGCAGTCTCAAGTGTTTGCCTTGGCATTGATTTGGTTATGCAGGGCGATTTTCCCTCAGCGTTTGTAGTTGTTCGTCCTCCAGGCCATCATGCCGAATCAGAGAAGGGCATGGGGTTTTGCCTCTTTAACAACGTAGCCATTGGGGCAAGATATGCGCAGCACGCGTGGGGAAAATCAAGAGTTGCAATCATTGATTGGGATCTTCATCACGGAAACGGCACAGAAGAAATATTTTTAAAAGATCCCTCGATTCTATATGTAAGTACTCATCAAAGAGGTATTTATCCAGGGACAGGTCAAGAGGAAGTTCGAGGGAAAAAAGGGGAACATATTATCAATATTCCAATCGAGGGCGGACCTTCGAGCAGGAGTGCGCTTCTTGATTTTTATCTCAACGAGCTCCCGGAAAGATTGCTTGAGTTTAAACCTGAATTGATTTTGATTTCATGCGGTTTTGATGCTCATAAACTCGATCCACTGGGCGGCTTTACTCTTGAAAGCGAAGATTACGGCGAGATGACTCGAGCATTAGTGAAAATATCTGCATCTCTTTCAAACTGTCCTATTGTATCTGTTTTAGAGGGCGGGTATAATCTTGATGCACTGCGTGAGTCTTCGGTTGCTCATGTTTTAGGATTCATGCACTAGTGTACGAAATTCCAATTATAGTATAGTAAACCAAAACGCATAACCTAAACGGTAATCTGACTATGGTATCAATTGCTCGACGAGTTCTTCTCTTCATTGCTTTGAACGCAATGGTTCTTCTGACAATATCGATCGTATTGAACTTGTTGAATGTAAAGCCCTATCTGACCCAAACAGGGCTCGATCTTGAGTCTTTACTTATTTTCTGCCTCATTTGGGGCGTTTGCGGAGCTCTTATATCATTGATGCTTTCCCGCCTGATGGCGAAGTGGATGATGGGTGTGCAGGTGATTGATCCTGATACACGTGATTCTGAACAGAAAAAACTTCTTCAGCTTGTTTATAGCCTTGCTCAGCGAGCAGGCCTCTCAACTATGCCAGAGGTTGGAATTTATGAATCTCAAGAGGTTAATGCCTTTGCAACGGGCCCTACGAAGGCTCGCTCTTTAGTGGCCGTCTCTTCCGGTCTCTTAAGTCGTATGAATACCGCAGAAGTAGAAGGCGTCTTAGCGCATGAAATATCTCACATTACAAACGGTGACATGGTGACCATGACCCTCCTGCAAGGGGTTATAAACGCTTTTGTTATGTTCTTTGCCCGCGTTTTGGCCTTTGTCGTTTTACGTGCAGGACGAAGCAGAGAAAGTAATGATATGCCATCTCCGCTTCTCTACAATGTGCTTGTTTTTGTCTTTGAAATTTTCTTTATGATTCTTGGAGCAATAGTTGTCGCGACCTACTCGAGATTTCGAGAGTATCGCGCTGATGCTGGAGGAGCGCGTCTTGCCAGCCGTGAAAAAATGATTGGAGCTTTAAAGGGATTAGAGCGCTGTATACAGGTTGCAGACACTCGTTCCGATAATGCTGCTTTCCAAGCATTTAAAATCTCGAGCAAGGGATCATTTCTGCATCTCTTCTCATCCCATCCACCGCTTGAAAAGCGGATAGAAAGACTCGAAACTGGTCGATATTAGTATATATAATAGGGGGCGTTATGCAGATGTTTCGCATAGTCCGGTTCTTTGTCGTCTCAGCACTTTTATTTGGGGTAGCTGGGAGCCTCTCTTTTTTACACTCCGCTGAGAGTGAGCCTTCAAAGCCCTATATTTTCCTCTTTTCAGGTCCGAAAGGGTCGGGAAGATCTCGATTAGTTGTAAAAGTGCATACCCTATTTTCTGTCCCTCTTATTTCAACTGCTGAGCTGGTTATGGATCATATCCATGACGATTCAGAATTGGGTAAAATGGCTCGAGAACAGGCCTCAAAAAGCTGTGCATTCTCAAATGAATATTTCTTCGACGCACTCTTCGAACGGATTGGGGCAGGTGGGTGTCAAAAAGGTTTTATCCTTGATGGCATGCCGAGGACTCTTGATCAAGCGCATTCTCTTTATTCAAAACTCTCTAACACCTTTAATATCTTAGCCTTTCATATAGATGTTGCCGACGCTTGGCTTATTAACCGCGTAGAGGGAAGGCTCGTTTGTCCTACTTGCGGGAAAGTATATTATTCTGATGAGGGTGAAGATGAGAGTAAAATGGTGTGTGAGACATGCCATACTCCTCTTCAGAGAAGGCAGCAGGACACTCCAGAAGTTATTGCTGATAGTTTGAAGAAAGATCACATTGAAATGGATCCCATAGTTAAGTTCTATGCGAACAAGAATATTTTGGTAACGGTACGGGGCGATCGAACCATTGATGAGATGTTCAACGATATAGTTAAAATTATAGAAACCAAGACTGGCCTTAAGCCTTCGATTTCTTGTCGAGTAGCAGATAGATGGCTAGAGCAATAAACGGTATGCTGAGCAGCTGACCCGTAGAAAAAACTTGAGAGTTGTTGAATTTTAAAAACTCCAAGAGAAAGCGGCCGATAAAAAGTATAAGCACTAAAATTCCCGTCAATTTTCCTGGGTTCTTTAATGGATATAAATAGCATCCATATCCAAAAAGCAAAAAATAAAAAAGCGCTTCGTAGAGCTGAACAGGGTGAACGGCGACAGGCGGGATATTTTCCATAGGATGTCCAAAGAGAACAGCCCAGGGAAGAGAAGAGGGTGTACCTACGATTTCCTGATTAAAGAAGTTACCTATCCGTATGAATCCTCCAGCTAAGGGCGCTGCAAGGGCGAGAGGATCGAGAAGCTGTAGGATATTTTTCTTATATCGTTTGCAAAAGATCCATAAAGAGATGAGCATGCCGACTCCTGCTCCGTGGCTTGCAAGGCCGCCATTTCTAATCATGAAAATCTCCGTCGGATGTTCAAGGTAGCCAGAGAGATCGTAGAAGAGAATGTGGCCGAGTCTTGCACCTATAAGCATACCCAAAAAAATATACCATACGAAGCGATCATACTCTTCTTCGCTGAAAATTGTAGTGAGTGTGAGTTTGCGAACTGTCCAAGCAGCTAATAAGAACCCAATGGCAAAGAAAATACTGTACCAATAAATGGGAAAGGAGAAGATTTCAAATGCTATGGGCGACGGATCCCAAGAGATCATAATAAAACATGACCATAAAAAAATGTCGGAGCAGAGGGATTCGAACCCCCGACCTACTGCTCCCAAAGCAGCCGCGCTAGCCAAGCTGCGCTATGCTCCGACAAGGTGCGAAAACCATACAGGAAGAGGCTCTTTTCTGGGAAGAGCGATTTGAGTTTTTAAAAATAACCACAGAGCAGACAGGGTTCACAGGGTTTCTAGAGAACACAAAAAACAGATAACAAGATCCGCCTGCGGCGGGCAGGATCGCATGACAATCGGCAGGATAAAGAACAAAGAGAGTGTGCTATATTTTCCTTAACAAATAATTAATAATACTGTATTATAATAAATTAAAATAGATGATTTAAATATGACAAAAATTACTTTTAATACAAATAGCATTGAATCGTCGTTAAATAAATCCTTGCCTGAAGGGGCACTGTTTACTCGCCTACCGAATACCCTATCATCGAAAATTAACGCTCTTTGGCACAAAGTTGTCTATCACATTGGCCTTGCTTGGATTACTGCAACCCGATGGCTCTGCTCGACTGAATGCAACCGCAAACGATTTATATCGCTCCAGAAGTTTTTGCCGCAAAATGAACTTCTAGATCTAGCTTATTTATTTGGATCACGTCTTCTCCCGAGCAACATGCCTGAAGGCGCCCATTTTTCTTACAATATTCTTGCTGTAAAGTCTGCGATCCAAGGTCTTGAGTGGGCTCGCCATTGTGGGTTGGAGAAAGCTCTAAACCAACTGTTCGATTTGGATTTTAGGATATATTTTCCCACTCGCAAGCAAATCACCAAAATTGTTGATAATCTCCAGCGGGGTCAATTTCATGCTATTCCCATATCTCCCAGAGAAAGTCATCAATTAATTGCACTCATAGAATTGAAAGAAGATGGAACCTTTACCGTGAGTATCATCAATACAGGTCTTGATATACAGCGTCACAGGGCTAAAAAGAAAATACTCGGATGTCCACAGTACAACCAGATTTATCAGATCGATGGAGTGACAAGAGCTAAGCTCCTTGAATTTTTGAATCAGGCACTATCTGCAAACCTTCCCAACTCTGACACAGTTTACAGTAGGGTATTGCCAAGTTTAGGAAACCTTAATCGTCATTCAAACGACCAACTACACGATGCTGAACAGCTGGGCCCTGCGTGCACGGCCCGCGTTCTATTATCTTTAGGAAAAATGCTTTTAAAACGTACTTGCGGAGACAAGTATAAATCTTTTAGTCGGGAGATGCGTACTCGTATACGTCTCAATTTTCTGGAGAAAGTTGTTAAGAATACTCAAAAACTGGGCATAGATAGAAAATCAGCTTTTGTCATGAGAGAGCTCTCTCAGCATCTTCTTAAGCCATCAAATGCAGCTTATTATACTGATTCACTTATATCGACACTCCAAAGGGTTCAAAGAGCGGCAGAAAGGTTTTTAAACAGCCAAACGGCTCCTGCAACCGATTCAAATATTGAGAAGCTCTTAAACGCATTGAAAACGGCAAATTTTACTCTGTTTGATTCAAGTTATGAAGAAGTAACTCAAGAGCTTCAAGCTCTTCAAACTGTTGAGGAGAGGAGGCGCTATCTCAAGCCGCTCTTTAAGAAAACCACTCTGAAGCTCTTTGGCCTGCAGTCGCGCGATCTCTTTTTGAAAGTTGCTCGTCTTATGGTAGAGCACTTAAAAATCGATAAGAAGAGCGACACAGTTGATATGGCATACGACGACTTCGAAGATGAGGATGATGGTGAATTTCATTCCACAATGAAAAATGAGGATAATATCTTCGAGGTAATGCACGAAAAGTTAGTACTGTCCAAGCTGTATAAAGTTGATAAAGGACTATCTGCTCGATACGCCACGCTTAACTCTCATTATTCTGCAGCTCTAGCCTTTGTGTCTCAGCCTCTTCAAGAAGAAGAAACGAAGCCTCAATTGCCTCCTCAATCAGTTTTAGTCTCCGGCTTAGCTGTTCAAGCGAAGCAGGATGACCAACAGACGCAGGATGTGGAGCAGAAGCAGGACGTGGAGCAGAAGCAGGATGTCCAAGAGATTCTACCAGTTTCTTCTCAACTTCCGATTTCTCCTTCTCAAGAAGTTCAATATTCTTCTCAAGACGCTCAATCTCCTTCCTTATCGGACCCAGAAGCTGTGATCGATCCTTTACCGTTTGGGCGCGAAGATGCTTCTCAGATGTCTCTTTTTTGACACTCTTGGCAGCCGCTTCTTCATCTTTCCAGCCTTGAGTTTCGATAAAGGTTGCATAGTCATCTGGAAAGACAAAGACCTTTTCATCTTCAAAGATCACAAGTGTGTCTGAAAGACGAGAAAGAAGCATTTCACTGTGAGTTACTAAGCAGACAGCTCCTTGAAAGTTCTCAATAGCCTCTGCCAGCGCTTCAATCGATTCGATGTCTAAGTGGTTGGTTGGTTCATCAAGCAAGAGTATGTTGACGGGCGTTGCCAGGATCTTGGCAAGCAGCACACGGCTTTTTTCTCCCCCTGACAGTACCGATATACGCTTCTTTGAGTCATCCTGCGTAAACATCATGACGCCTGCAATGGACTTGATCTGCTCATAGCTAAGTCCTGGAGTTGCAGTAGCAATTTCTTCCTCAATGGTGTGTTGGGGATTAAGACGGTCTATATTTGTCTGGCCGAAATAGCCAATTTTACAGCCAGGATGAAACTTGATTGTTCCAGAAGTGGGTGTCAGGTCTCCCCGAACAAGTTTCAAAAGCGTGGATTTGCCGCGGCCATTTCTTCCTGCAAAACAGATACGGCTCTCAGGAGTGATGGTAAGGGAAAGATCATCAAAAAGCTCTGGCTTATCCGGATAGGAGAATCCGACAGAGTCTAAGTTTATGAGAACCTCAGCGCTGCTTGGAGACTCTCTGAAGTTGAAATCAAGAGCATAAATGTGGGCGAGCGCTTCAAGCTGAGGCAGTTTGTCCATCATTTTTTGTTTTGATTGCGCTTGCTTTGCTTTTGAAGCTTTAGCGCCGAAGCGGGTGATGAAGTTTTGCAGGTTTGCTTTTTGCTTTCCGGTCTTTTCAAGCAGCTTTTGATGCTGCTCCTCTTTTTGAAGTATGTAGCTAAAATATTGAGCCGTGGTTCCAGGCAAGCGAATCAGTTCATTTCGGTGCAGGCCCATGGTGTGTGTTGAGATGGCATCAAGAAAGTCTCGATCATGCGAGATGGAGATAATCTCGGTCGGCCATTTTCTGAGGAAGGTCTCAAGCCAATGGATCGTTTTAATATCGAGGTAGTTTGTGGGTTCATCTAAAAGCAGAAGGTCTGGTTCGGAAAGCAAGAGTTTTGCAAGCTGAAGCCTCAAGGAGTAGCCGCCTGATAGGGCGCTGATGGGGCCCTCTAAGAGAGCATCATCAAAACCTAAGTTGAAGAGCATCTTGGATGCCTTCCACTCTGCATCTGTGACGAGGCACGCCTCTTCAAGGGCTGATTCAGCTTTCCAGCGTGCATGCTGCGCGAGCATTCCAATTCGGTAGTTCTTGGGAATAAAGATATTGCCGGAGTCTACAGTCTCTTCTCCGGAGATGAGCCGCAAGAGAGTTGTTTTACCTGTGCCGTTTCTGCCCAGCAGGGAGCATCTTTCACCCTTTCCTATGCTGAAGGAGAGGTTTTTGAAGAGGGTTCTTCCACCGTAGCTTTTAGAAATAGAGTCAAAGCGAATCATAGAGGTTTATATTTGCAGAGGCTTCTACTATTTTATTTCACCACAGGATTCTATGATGAAGAAAATAGAAAAAGCGTAAATTTTAAAAGAGTATAAGGCGAAGTATGTCAATTTAGCAAGGATGGTATCTAATTCACCGAATATTGATCATTTACCGAATATCGAATTGGAGGCGATTTTCGCGAAGGGGAAGAAGGGGGATTGGTTTCTGTTCAAAAATGCCCTTCCAGACATTGAGAACCTCTTCTAATGAGCGAGAGGCGATAAGAGTGGGGCTGTTATCAAGATTGATTAAGCAAGAATGAACGGATCTACCTGTTTCTGGCTTGGTTTCATCAAGCAGGGTTATTTCATTGTCGGGTGAGATTTTCCACAGTTTTATTAGGCTGTTTAGGTCATCGGTATTTCCAAGCCCGTGCGTGGTTACAAATTCATTTGATTTAGTAGTACTGGCATGCAGATTGATAACTTGGCTTCCACTGTCGAAAAAGTCGAGTACTTTATTCTGATGTATGTCGAGTATATTTACGGTTCTATCCGTTTTGCCTCCTCCCGCGAGAAGATATCTATTATTCCAGTCAAGTGCTCGAACAGATCCACTAAATTCAAACGTGCTTAGAGGGGATTTCTGCTTCCTCACATCCCATAGGCGTACATAGTTGTCGCATCCTCCAGAAGCCAGGTAAGGATCGTTATAAGAGAGGTTGCAAATCGTGTCTTTATGTGCGTTCTCAATATCAGTACTAGTAGGTGAAGAGTAATTTGTACAAGGGATGCGCATATCCACATGGTAAATATCACCGTTCGTTGTGCCCACACAAATGCAATTTTCATTATTTTGATGCAGTACAGCTGGGAGATCGTTCTCAATGGACATGGAAGTCAGCCGTTGCAATTCTAGATTGTATCGACTTACTATTCCTCCGCCTTTCTGAGTGTCAATAGTTGATCTGCCACAGTATAGCTCGTTAGAATATGGCGATAGGTGGATGCAGCGAAGATTGTCTAGTTCATTATAAGTCCATGTTTTCTTGAAATCAGTAAGGGCAATCATATTATCAAGGATTATTCCGATAAGATCATTTTTTCCTGAGAGAGAGTGGTAATAGAAATCATTTGCAATATTGTGTGCATCCAATGTTTTGCAAATAGGAGGTAGACTTCGTTTTTTGAGGGTCGTTTTTTCGGAATCTTTATAAATGGTCAATGGAATTATTTTTTTTGTTGGCGTTCTGTAATGTAATATGCGGGGTGATTCTTCAAGTTCAAACACTCGATTAAACAGTCCTGTTTCGTAGCTGTCACGCTTTCTCTTCTTTTTATCGATTTCTATGTTTGAATTGACAAGGTCGCTGCTTGTTGTATCGTCCAATCGTAAGGGTATATAGCGATCTGATATTCTGTATGACATATTAACGAATTTCCATTTCAAAATTTTTAGTAGTTTGTTCAAAAATGTCCCTTCGAGCCGACACTGTTTGTGTTGAAGAGTCTGAGGTAATAAGGGTTGGACAGTCCTCGAAGTCAAGGACACAAGAGTGAAGGGTGGAATTTTTTTTAAGTTCTGTTCTTCTGAGCGGGATTAATTCGTCCTTACTTGATATTTTCCAAAGTTGGATATTGCGGACCAGCTCATGATATATGGCACAGTGAGTGCTTACAAATTCATGTGATCCCGTAGTACTGACATGGAGATTGGCGACAAGGCTTCTACTATCGATAGAGTTGAGCATCTTGTTTTTATTGATGCTGAGTAGATGTATTTGGGTCTCTTCACCTGCAAGGATTTGATCACCATAAAAAGCGAGCGCACGAATGGGCGAATTAAATTTGAAGGAACTGATGGGTGAATAGGTTTTTCTGATATCCCATACAAAGAGATTGTTGTCATCTCCGCCGGAGGCAAGAAGGGGGTCTTGATAGTCAAGACCGCAAATCATTCCTGTATGCGACATATTGAGATTGATAGAGCGTTTGCAGTTCATATCCGCCATATAGATATTGCCAAGCAATGTGCCGTAAAAAATTTGGTTTTTTTCAGATTGAGAAAGTACGAGCGGCATATCATCAAAGACGCTCATGTCACGTACACCCTTTTCATTTTGTAGATCAATATTAGTTATCGTTCCCGGGTTTTTGGCTGTGCCAAAAAAGAGTCCTTTTGCGTCGGGAGTAAGTTGAATGCAGCTCAGTTCAATGGGCTGAACAAAAGAGTGCTGCTTTTTGAAATCATTAAGCACAATGGTGTCGTAGTTGAGTACTCCAAAGCGATTGCGGGTTCCTGTGATGCAGTGATGGTAGTAGGCATCTGAGATATTTTTAATTTGGTATTCTCGAAATATTGAGGGGATTTTTTTTAGTGTTTTGAGCTCCTTCGTTTCAACCTCTTGAGTAGGTTTAAGGGGAGTTATTTTCTTTTTTTGCTTATTGAAATGTAAGATAGTCGGCTCATTTTCAAGTTCAAACATTCGTTGAAAGAGCTCTGTTTCATACCTGCTCTCTTTATTTGGTAGTTCGATATTTAAGTTGAGCAGGGCACGGCTGAGATCATCTTCATCAATTCTTTGGGGAATAAAGCGATCTGATATTTTGTCTGACATGTATAATTTTTTTAGTTTTAATTAATAATTTTAATACAATTTCATTTATCGAACAAGTGTAAAGTAAAAATAATTTGAGTGTATTTATATGTACTGTTATCGAATCTGTGTCCGTTTCTGTAACCGTTCTTCGAATGTTTGTTCCAATGTTTGTTCCAATGGTATTTCTGGTTTTGTCTCAAAAATGCCCTTCCGTATATTTATTTTCTCCCCAAAGCAATCAGCGGTGCAAAGAGAAGGGCTGCCTTGGATATCAATTAAACAAGAGTGAATCGCTCTACCTTCTAGGGAGTTGGGGTTGGTTTTATCGAGCGATAGTATTTTCATATCTGATGTGATTTTCCAAAGTTGTATTTTGCTTGATGGGTCATCTCTATTAATTCCATAACCGTGCGTTGTGACAAATTCATTTGTTCTATTATTGCTGCAATGCAGATTGAGTATTTGGCTTCCAGTGTCGATTGAGTCGATCGGTTCATTGCGATTCATTCTGAAGTAGTTTAAGGTTCGGTCCTTGTTGCCTGCACCAACAAGAAGATTATCGCCATGCCAGGCAATGGCACGGACGGCTCCCTTAAATTCGAACGTGCGTATCGGTGATTGAGCCCTTCGAATATCCCATATACGTAAGCGGTCGTCATTTCCTCCAGAGGCTAATAAATCACCGTTAATAACGAGTTTGCAAATCCTGTCAGAATGCGCATTGTCAATTTCAGAAATGACAGGTAAACGGTTGTCAACTTTCGGACAACGCATGTCAGATATAATAATGTCTCCTTTTTCTGTGCCAACGCAAATGCTCATCTCTTTAAATTGAGAAATGACCAAGGGGAGATCATTCTCTATAGACATGGAGGTCTGCCGAATCAAATTGAGATCGTATCGACTCACTATGCCCTTGTTTCCGCTAGCTAAGTCATAGCTATAATTTACTCTGCCACAGAACAGCTCATTGGCATAGGAAGATATGTGCAGGCAACGAAGAGAATCGAGTTCTTTGAAACTCCTTTTTTTTCCAGTGAAGTTAGTAAGAGTAATCTGATCATCAGTAATAAATCCAAGAAGATCATTTTTGCTCGATAGAGCGTGTGAGTAGAAATCATTTGATATAGACGGCACATCAAATTTATGAGAAATAGGTGGGATTTTTCGGGGTTGTATGTTTCTGGTTACGTAATTTTTATTAAGGACCAGAGAAGTTGTTTCTTGTGGCTGATCGCTGAAATTTAAAATCCTGGGCACATTATTCCCAAACAATCTTGTAAATGTTGCTGTTTCGTAGGTCTCTCGATCTCTCTTCTTTAATTTTGGTATTTCTACATTTAAATCGAAAAGATCTTGGCTGAGTGTGCCATGGGTTTTCAATGGTATATAACGATCTAAAATCTTGTCTGACATATTACCGAATTTCCCTTGTAAATGGTTCTTCAAACGATAGATTTGACTTTGGCGCAAAGATTTCATCTCTTATTTGGACATTTTCTTGCCTTGAATCTGCTGTGATAAGCGTGGTTCCGCCTTTAGCCATCGCCGAGTACATGATGGAGCTCTTTTCAGGGTCAGTTTCATCGATCAGTTGAGGTTCATCACCTTTCAATTTCCATAGTTTAATTGAGCTAAAATTTAAAGAAAGTCTGCAGTGGGTGCTGATAAATGTATATGAGCTGTCTTGGCTCATATGAAGGTTTGAGACTGCAGCCGTTGTGTTTATCTTGCAGCGAAGCTTATTTCGTTCTATGTCATATATTCGAATGCAAGGATCCTCGATCATTCCACCAGCGATGAGTCTACTATCATCTATCCAATCTAATGCACGGACTGGAGCGCCAAAAGTAAACTCTCTCAATGGTGAGCTGAACTTTCTCAAATCCCACACCTTGACTAAGCTGTCATTTCCGCCCGTGGCGAGGTAGTTATTATGCGCTACCAGTTTGCAGATAGGTGCAGTGTGAGCGTCTACTAAACTAAAACACTGCTTAAATTGCTTATCAAGGGCAAAAATAGAGCCTTTTTTCGAGCCAATGTAGAGTACACCATTCCAGTGTTGTGCAAATGAAAGGGGAGTGTCGTTGGAAAGTCCGATTGCCCATTTGAGATGCGTGGGAGAATCCATAAATCGAACTTCGCTATAGGATCTAGATAATTCTGTGCCGTAAACAATTTGCTCTTTTCCATGGATAAGGTGCAGGCAGGTTATTTGGTCAGCTCCTTCAATATTCCATTTTTGACTCGTTGCGGTCTTTAAATCGTAGGTATAGATTTTGTCTTCAAGGACAATTCCAAGATGTGAATCAGTTCCAGATAAATGGTTGAAATCGTACCGATTGACGAGTCCAGGGGCGTCTAGAATTTTGGAAATTTCAGGAATTTTTAGATATTGCTTACTTTGTTTGATGGGTTCTGGCTTGCTCTGTTCAATGGGTTTAGACTTGGTTAAGGGCAATTGTGTATATTTCTTTGGTTCGGAAAAGCGTAAAATAGGGGGAAGGGTTTTATAACCAAACATCCTTTCAAATAGTGCTGAATTATAAGGTTTTTTTACGCAGTTATTTGTCTCTTTAAGGCTCAAGCTTGATAGGTATTGGCTCAACTCCATTTCGTCTCTTAATGAGATATCTCGATCTGAAATACTTTTTACGCTCATATATAATTTCATTTTAAAGTTTGATTTAATAATTTTATTATATTTGTAATAAGAACTCAACATAAAAAAGAAAATTTCACTTGATGAAATGGGGGGTCGTCTGCTATTTTTTATATAAAGCATGAAGGACTGGATTCAAGAAGATTATGTCATCAAAAGATATGCGTCACATCTTTGTCGTCCTGTCTATTATTGTGGGGCTCCAGCCCCATGCACTCTAACCTTGCTACACATATTTCTCCTTTTTTGAAATTGAATAACTAAAGTGTATATGGAACAAAAATCAACTTCCCATTTTGCCTACATTTTATCCGTAGGCCTTGCCATGTTCTCCATGTTTTTTGGAGCTGGAAACGTGGTCTATCCTCTTCTCGTTGGTCAGCAGGCCAGCGGCACAACTATTTGGGCCTTCTTCGGCTTCTTCCTCACTGCAGTCATTGTCCCATTTTTAGGGCTCTATGGTCTTATACTTTTTGATGGCGACTACCGTTCGTTCTTTTCAAGAATTGGGTCAAAGGTGGGCTTTGTTGTCATTGCGCTCGTTATGGCTTTTATTGGACCTCTTGGCGCTTTGCCGCGCTGCATTGCACTTTCTTTCGCTACAGCACAGCATATGATTCCATCGCTGCATCTCGAATTCTTTTGCGCATTTTCAGCCATCTTGATCTATCTTTCGACGTATCGTAAGTCGAGAATCGTTGATATTATCGGGCAGTGGCTCTCGCCGGCGCTTGTGATTGCGCTTGGACTAATCATTGTTATGGGTCTTTGGGACGTACCTGCAATTCAAGAGGGGACTTCAATAGAAGCTACCAAATCCTTTTCCTTGGGCCTTGTTACTGGCTACCAGACGATGGATTTGATCGGCGCCTTCTTCTTTTGCGCTGTTGTAATCAACTCGCTCAAGCATGTATCGCTCAAAGATGGCCATCTTGATAAGAGGTTGCTTACAAAGAACAGCTTGATGGCATGCACGATTGGAGCGGGTCTTTTAGGGCTTGTCTATTTTGGCATGAGCTTTGTTGCAGCCCGCCATACGGCGCTGCTTGCAAATGTCCCCGACGCGATTGTGCTGAGCACCATTACGCACCATATTTTGGGGCCCTATGCAGGCGTTGTCACTTCAACTGCTGTTATTCTCGCATGTCTTACGACAGCGATTGCGCTTGCTGCCGTGTTTGCTGAGTTTCTTCATCACGATGTGACGGCAAATAAGATCTCTTATTGCTGGAGTTTGATCATCACTTGCGTTGTCTCTTTCTTTATTGCAACGCTTGAGTTTTCAGGCATTTTTAAGATGCTTACTCCTGTTGTACAGATAACCTATCCTTCTCTGATTGTATTGACGCTCTTGAACATCGCGTACAAACTTTGGGGCGTTAGAGTTGTCAAGGCGCCTGTTGCGTGCGCCTTTATTTTGGCTCTGATTTTTTCATTTTAAGCTGCGGAATATTGAACCACAGAGATCAATTGAGTCTCTCTGTAATCTCTGTGGTTTTAAAATAAAAAGTTGAATAGTTGACATTAGATTGAACTTAGTGCTATTTGTGTTCAACTAGTTCAAAGCTCAGGGACTGATGAAATGTTTTTTAATAGCCCTCTTCATCAGCACATCTCTTATGGCTCAGGATTCGATTGTGTTGAAGAGCTTGGGAGGAACTACCCATACCTTTCCGCTTAATAACCAATTGCTTTTCATTGGATCGACCTTAAAATCTCATTCACAGATTCATGATTGGTTTTCATCCCTACAGAAGCATCCTGAATTGATAAAGAAGTACCAAATAGTTGCTGTCCCAGTTATCAGAGGCTTCTTTTCCGCCTCAATTTTTAGATCTGGGTTTCTTGCTCTCTTAAATCGAAAAGTGCCTGAAAAGCACTATGCGCGGGTTGTTCCCGTTTTTGAAGATGAAGAGGGCTTTATCTTTTTCTCAGCTCTTCAGAAAGATGAGCAAGATGAGCTTGTGGTCGTACTTGTTAATGCTGAAGGGATTCCTCTTTGGCAAACGCGGGGAGGCTTTACAGAAGCTAAACTTGCTTCACTCGTCAATACATCGGCTGTTTAGAATTCATGAAAGATGTTTTTGAAGGACTGCTCCGCCAATTTCGTTGTATCACACTGAAGAAACTGATAGCGAAGTGAAACATCGGCAATAGTTACTTCAGATGAGTCGCTCTTTCCAACGATGTTCATATCTGGTATAGGGCTTGGTTTTAGCTGAAAGCAGCGCTCAAAGGCATTTGTCCATCGAGTTATATCTGTAGTACCTTGAGATTGATTGCAAACAACTACCTTTAGATTTTTAAGAAATTCAGTGAACTGCTTTTTATCGAGGCCTTTTGAACCGATTCCCTTCTGTTCAAGACTTTCCATACTTTCTTTGAGAGTATAGGTCGTAACCATTGACTGAAAAATTTGATAGAGAGGCTCTTTATCTTCACCCAAATATTGATGAATCACAAAACCGTGAAGGAAGCCCTTCCCCATAGGATTGACAAGAGTGAGATAGTAAATAAAATCAATTTTTTGTGTTAGCTGCTTTTCTGTGGTTGCAAGATCCTTGGATAGGGAATCATAACTGATCTGATTAAAGTCGAATTTTTTTGTTTTGTAGGCAGATACGAAGCTATCAGGATTTAAGTTTAAATACTTGAATGGGGATGAGTTCACATGTTGAGTAAATAAGCTATGCATGAGAGTAGAGTTTTCTTGGCATATAGTGTCATAGTCATTTGAATCGCTCGTGCTCATCTTTAGTGCTGAAAGAGAAAGGGCTGAACTAAATAAAGCTGAGTTGATCTTAACTGTTAATTTTTTTGAGTTTATGTGAATGGGAATTATCGAGGTGCACTCTTCAAGGACTGCTTTGATTACCTTATTGGATTCATCGCCGTGAAATAGTTTGCCAAGCGCAATCATTGTGTGGATGCAGCTTGTTAAGCTATTTTTCACAGACAGCGTGCGAGTGGGTAAAATTTGCTTTGTTAGGCTGTTCATAAGATCAGCTGTTGCAAAAGATGCAAAGGTTTTTGCAGTTTCCCACACACTCGTACAATTTTGAAACGGATTATATTCTGATAAAGACATTATATTATTTATTTATTTAAAACGAATAATATCAAAAATATAGTAAAAATGTCAATATTTTACTTTAATAGTTCTAACTGAAGTGCAACTTTCCTGCAGACAGGCTGAATTGTCTCTGGTACTTGCTGAATAGTGCGTTCTTGAATCACAGCTACAGCGGTAAAGCTTGGGGCTACGAGGGGGGCGACAAGGGTCGATGTATTTTCCTCTCCCATTGAAAGCATGATGGAGTTGTTTTTTTGCATCTCAAGTAAAAGGGGATTTAATACTCTTTGCGGAATTTGAAGGCGCCGCCCCAGCTCTTCGACTGAGAGGCAGTGCTTATCAACATGAAGAGAGCGTTCTACTTCTTCTAAAATAGCAAGCATATAGCTGATTTTCACAGCAGGGGAGTAGATAGAGTCTTCGATTTTTGAGTAGGTCCAGAGATGCTCATGGAGGGCAACACAGAGCTGTCCGCCAATTAACAAAATAGTCCAGCTTACCCAAAGCCATACAAGAAAGAGGGGAAGGGCAACAAAGCTGCCCCAAACGGCACTAATCTTCGTCATTTCAAGTTGAACATGAATATAGGATCCTTGAAGGACCTGGAAAGCGATCGAGGCAAGAGCGCCTGAAAGAAGTGCTTCATACCACATGGGGCGTCTGGCTGGCAGAGCGTAGAGAAAGATGGTGAAGAGCAGCGCAATGGTGAAGTAGGGGATTATGGGCAAAAGGGTTCCAAAAAAAGACCTTGTGTATTCAACAAGTATTCCATCTTCAGGCTGCGATTGGATTTGAGTCGTAAGAAATATCGCTATGCTGCTGGAAAAAGCAAAAAGAAGCGGCGCGACTAAGACTAAGCTAATATGTGCTGACAGCATGCGAAGAAAGGATCTTCGTTCAACAACACCCCACATAGAATTTAAGGCCTCTTCAAAAGAGGCAAAGAGCCTTGTTACTGTGAAGAATAGAGCTATCAAACCAAAGGCTGCAAGAGCGCCTTCACGTAGCTGTTCAAGAGTATTTGTAGAGAATTTCAAAAGGTATTGCAATGTCTCAGTTTGTTCTCGAAACTCTTGATTAAGGGTCTGCTCAAGGAGGTTTTGAAGGCCAAACCCTTTCGCGATAGCAAGCATAAGGGCTAGAAGTGGAACAATAGCTAAAAGAGTTTGATAGGTAAGCGCTGAAGCACGGATAAGCGTTCCATCATACGTGGTTCGAATACCGATATGCCACACGAACTTGAACCATTTTAACATTAGTAGGGAATCCGGTTGGGGTCTTTATGCCACTCTTTAAACACTTCAACACTTTGATCCCGAAGAAGAGGTATTGCAGGGATGAGTCTATTCTGGGGGGATTTTTTTAATTCAATGTAGAAAAAAGCGTCATCAAAGCCAATGGTCGCTGCATCTTCTTGTGTAGCTGCAAAGAAGATTTGATCGATACGAGCCCAGTAAAGAGCCGCAAGACACATAGGACACGGCTCACAGCTAGTGTAGATTTGTGCGCCTTTAAGAGAAAATGTTTTGAGGTTGCGGCAAGCCTCTCTAATGGCAACAACTTCTGCATGAGCTGTAGGGTCATTGGTCGAGGTGACCTTATTCGATCCCGTACCTACAACTTTGCCTTCAAATACAATAATTGCTCCAAAAGGGCCGCCTTGACCATGTTTTGACCCAGCACGAGCAAGTTCAATCGCTTGCTTCATGAACTGTTCGTGCTGGGTTTTGGTCATCTGGTTGCCTAGTTGGTTGTGATTACAGGGGCAAATGCTTTTTTATAGTCTTTTGCAAAGGCCTGTACCATTGAGTCAACACTTTCTGCAACTTCCTTTTGAAGCTCTTCGGGCCGGCAGCTGAGAAGAGATGCTTGCGACCAGGTGATGGCATTGTACATAGATCTGTTTCTTAAGAGCATCGACTCTTCCATGAGGCTGAGCTGAAAGTAGGTAGCGATATCAACGCCAGAAGGAATAGAACGCACACGTAAAATAAGTATGGGCTGGGTCACGTTAGCAGAAATTGTAATGTCAGAATCAGAAAGGCGTTTCATAACCATATCTTTAAGAGCATCCATGCTAAGACCATTTTTCATTTGGTCATCAGAAAGGGGTTCGATTCGGAGGTTGATTGGTTTTAATCCGCTCACAGTTTTCGGGATAGAGATCATCGTTGACTGTGGCTGAGGCGTTGGTTGAGGAGGCTGCGGCATTGGATTGCCGTCGGCAGCAAGTCTAAGTGTTGCAACAGATAGTATTGCAAGTAGAAAGAGTTTTTTCATAATCGTCCACCTTGAATTGTGAATTTCCTGTCATCAATACGAAATTTGCCTATACAATGCAAGGAAAAGTGTTTCTGTTCATATTCTTCTTGCTCCTTCACATTTAATATGAAATAATTTATAATTATAAAAAATTGTAAAAGGTAATATGATATCAAATAAAAATGTAAATATTAATTCTAGTGAATCAATTAACATCGGTTTTTTTTCTAAAGTAGGTTCATTTGTAACAAGTGCGGCTATAGCACCAGTTCTATTCCCAGTAGGGGTTTATAAGGTCATTGAAAAATCATTGCCTCTGTTAAGCGGAAAAGAGGTAGATAAAAAAAAGATAGAAAGTTCTGCCTTGATGATGGTGCCACTTGTGGGTCCGCTTTTGTCAAGCCATGTACTAAATAGTGGCAGCATTGAGGGTTTTGATAACCATTCGATCATTCAAAAGATTATTTTCGATTATATCTACGACATTCCCGCGACTATTTATAATGTTCCAACGCGCAAGGAAGGGAATGGTTTTAAACAGCAGATGCGAAGCGCTTATATTTCTCATTATAAAGATGAAGAAATGGATGAAAAGTCATCTAGGCAAATGCAGGATTACCTTGCCAATCCTACAGTTGAAAAATATCTTGAAATTGCAAAAAACGAATTGTTGCCTTCGGTGCATCGTTCTTTTGTAAAGGTGAAATCGATTGATGGCCGCATACATGATGCTCGACTTCGCCTAGCGGAGGGTAATTCTTTCGACAGTCCTACTATCGTTTTGTACCATGGTAATGGAGGCGGGCCAGATATATTTTCTAACGAAGAATGCCAATTCTACCATGATATGGGATACAACGTCTTTATACCCTCCTATGCTGGAGATCCAGTTCATCTAAATTCTGAGGCCGATAACTCTTGCAGCGAAGACAAGCTCATTTACGATGCCATGGCAGACCTTGCTTTTCTTAAAACTCTAGGCTGTCGGGTCATCTCGGTCTATGGCTATTCTCTAGGCGGCGCTCAAGCAATGAATCTCATGAAATTGATTGACGATGATATTGAGGTTCGATTTATTATTCTGGATAAAACATTTACGTCCGGATACAAAGTAGCTTCGCGCAATATAGAAAATGAATATTATTTTCCTCTTCTTCCAACCATTATTCGTGCTGCTGCCAAAGAGCAATTTGCTTTAGAACAGCAAAAGAACAAGTTAGGAGATGGTTTAAACAATAAACGTAAGCTTTTAGAGATTGCCAAAAAGAAGCCCTTTAAAAATACCAGTTTGATCTTATTCAGCAGTAAAGTAGATGAATTTGCAGGTGGTAAGAATATTTTTGGGTCCTATATTCCTAAATACAATATGAGCTTTCAATTGCAGAAAGAAGCCATTAACGCTGGATTCAAGAGTGTCCATAACCTCATGAATCCCAATGGAAAACATAGTACCTCAATCTGGGGCAGTACAAATGTTATGCTGTTTGATGAGAAGGGAAAAGAGACAACAATTAAATCGATAAACAAGTATGTGGAAGAATTGATAAAATTGAAGCAGGAGACTCAAGTACAGGATAAACAACTAGAAGAGTTAATAGTGAAAATGGAACAGCTTTAGGTTTAATCCATATCCTTATGCATATACCTTCAATTAGTGTTCTCCCAACAGAGCAGATGCCACTCGGGGCAATAGATACAATAGGTTCTGTGCTTGAAAGTGCTCTGTTAAGTCCTTTCTATATCCCACGAAAGATTACTAATATTTTCTTTAAGACACTCTTGAACATGGAGATTAATGTAAAAGAGAGTGCAAGTGCCGCTTTGTCTCTTGTGCCTGTTATCGGTCCCATGCTTTCTAATCATTATGAAAATACTGGAGGGATAGAGGGGTTTCACAATAATTCGCCGCTTCAGCAGTTTATTGGAGATGCTATCTTCTCTATCCCTGACATGATTTTTAATGCACATGAACGTTTAGGAAAAGATGTCTTCCCAAAAGAATTCAAAATAGCGTTGGATAGTCTCACGAAGGCTAAACGAAAAATTGTGGATAGCTATCTGAAAGATCCTTCCACACGAAAGTATCTCTCTCTTGCAAAGGATAAAAAGCTGAGACTTGCTATCCGTCAATTTGTTCGCATGAAGAGTGAAGATGGACGGTTTCTTGATGGGAAGCTGGTCAGGCCCAAAGGGAATAGCTTTAAAAGCCCGACTATAGTGCTTTATCATGGAAATGGAACAGGTATTGAGTGTTTTACACAGAAAGAATGCTCAATGTATCTCAAGATGGGTTATAACGTATTTATGCCTACCTATGCAGGCGATGCAGTTTATGGAGATGGCCTGAGCACAAATTGTTCTGAAAAGAAACTCAACTTTGATCTCAAAGCTCATCTAAAATTCCTTTTAGAGCTGGGCGTAAAGTGTTTTTCTGTGTATGGCCATTCGCTAGGCGGAAGCTTAGCTCTTACTTTTGCTCAGCTGATAGGTAAGGAGGCCGAAGTTTCAGCTATTATATTGGATCGAACCTTTACATCTGCCTCAGAAGTAACAGGACGTGCAGTATCAAATTTTTCCCTCCTTCCAGTGCTGCCAACAATTGTTGAGAGTATATGTAGAAAGCAGTTTGCGATTGATCAGCATCGAAGTGGATTTGGAGATGGCCTTAACAACTTGCAGAAGCTCTTAAATCTCCACAAGTTCATATCGGTTGACAAGACACAGCTGTTCATAGTTGGAGGCGGCCTCGATGTACTTATGAGCGGCAGGAACTATCTTTGTTCGTACGATTCTAAAAAGAATATGAGCTTTCAATTACAAGAAGCAGCTTCTAAAGGTGGATTTAGGAACATCCATCATATTTTCGATCATGAAGGTTTGCATGCAAGTCCTATTCTGGAAATGGAAGATGTTTCACTCATAAAGGAAAATGGAGACGAAACAAAAATTCCATCCTACCAAGCGTATCTTGAGGAGACAATTGCGGTAAAAAAATTGATCTTGAAGTAAACAAATTACGTAAATTATAATGAGTCTATAAATGAGGATTCGTCGTGAAAAACTCTGTTTCTACATCACACTGTAGGCCACAACAGGGCAACACTCATTTCTTTTATTATTGGCGCCAATTTCTTTTTAGCTGGTAAAGCCAGCTTTTCTCTTTTTTTTAAAATACATTTTTGTTGTCCCAATCGCTTCCCACCTATGGAGGATTTTATGGAAGTGCTTAAAAGCAGGTCTTGTTGTAGACCAAATAGTATAGATATTCATCTCGTTAATTCTTTATCACTCCGCTCGCTCGCCTTTTCATATTTCTATTTTTACCCCTCTTTTTATTGGCAATTCCACCTTTTTGGCTGGTAACGCCACACCCATATTTTAGCTCATAAAAGTCCGTAGACTCACTTAAGAGGCATCATTGTACTCTCTTTCGCGAGCATACGTAAAGTAATTTATTTAATTTAGGTTTTTTGTATGTCCAATATTTCATTTTCAAAAAATGTTTCACTTTTAGAGTCCTTGCAGGTCAATTTAGATGAGACGGCGACTCGAGAGGGTATTTACGTTGTTCGAAGTCTTATAAAAGTTGCAAAAGAGGCAATTTTAGGCTTAGTACAAGGCAAGTTGAATCAATTTGATGCGCTTTGCAGTGATATGGCATGCCAAGTGCGTGCAATTAGGATCGCCCTGCTCGCAAAGCAGCTCTTGGCGAATAAAGATCTATTGAATCAGATTGCGACTGCTCTTCAAGACATGATGAAGAAGTTGCATTTGCGATTCCAAAAGATGAATCTTGTAGGATTCAAGCTTAAAGGATCTCTCAAGGACAACGTTTCAGATTGCGACGTTCTTATACCTGAAGAGTTGATCTACTTTGTTCGCTGTGCTCTTTTAACAATAACAAAGCAAGAACATCCCATAAAGGTCTGCTGCCCATGCCATAAACAGCTTGTCGAGATGTCAAAAGATAAGTCGCAACCCGCTTTTGCTCGAATTTCTGTTTCTTCAAAGTCGATTAGATCTTCAAAAATTGATGCCGATCTACTAACGATCATCGAGAAAACGAAAGCTATAGTTTCAGAAATTTCATGCAAAGAGATGATTTCTCAACTTCAAGGGCATGTACTTACAAATAAGAAGCTGATGAAAGAGATCAATGTTAACAAGAGGGTTGAGCTGCCTTGCTTCTTAACTGTTCAGGGAGCACTTCAAATAGCTTCTGAAAAGAACATCCGTTTGTTGATTAAATCGATGAAGGCGAGTCATACGGTCTTGCTCAAGAAGAAAGATCCCGTCGATGTGCAGCTTCTATACTCACTTACATCTATTCAAGGTCAAATCACATCGAAACTCATATCGCTCGAGGATGTTGAAGAGGAGGAGCCACTTATAGTTATTGAGGGTCAAAGGTACGGCAAGGAGGAAACCACCCAAGAGTATGCCAAACGGTTGACGGAAGCTAATATTGTCGATGTGATCTTACAGAATGCTGCAAGGCACAATCAGTACAGTGATGAGAAGGGTGATAAGGAACTTGTGCTTGAGGAGGACAGTGATATTAAGAACCTTGTAACTCATCTTACAAACCTCTCTATCGAGGCAGATAAAAATGGCTGTTCGATGGTTGATCAAAGCCTTTTTCGGATAGTACATATTTATTCTAATACTCTTAAAGGAGAGAAAAAATGATCCGTCAAAACTGGAAGGAATTGACCTTCATTCAAATTGGAGGGGCAATATGTTTGCCCCTGCTGCTTATTGGCTTTGAAATAGGACGCAAAGTATCGTTTCTGCCGGCAGTTGGCATCTGTTTGGTCGGAAATGGCCTCTTGACCCTACTCGCTATAGCTATAGGAAAGCTTGCCGTACGTGAACGTAAAACAACGAGTGAATGCATAGCCTCAATTTTGGGGAACAGGGCACGTGTTCTTGCTTCCCTGCTTATTACAGTAAGCATGCTCTCCTGGTTTGCCATTCAAACAGAGGTGATTGTGCAGGATGTACTGCTTCTGTTTGGGCTCGATCAGTCGGTAGCTTTTATCTTCACAGCCTTTGCAACTATGTTGATGGTGAGCAGCTGTTTATATGGATTGAAGTCCATAGAGCGGCTCTCGCGTTTTGCAACCCCTGTCATGGCAATAACACTTCTCATAGCTGTAGTTTGTAAACGGGAAGGGGCATTTGCCACCTCCTTTGAAAACTTTGAAGCGCTTCAGCAAGGGTTGTTGGTCATTGTTGGTGGAACGATCATGGCGATCATTGATCTTCCAACCTTCTTTCGAACAGCCCATTCGGAAAAAGAGATTACTAAAGCATCTGTTGCAAGCTTTCTAGTTGGGGTCTCCTTCGTTGAGATCATGGGTGCATGGCTTTCTGCAGGTACAGAATCGGAGAGCCTCATGGAGACGCTTCTGATTTCTCAAGCGTATCTCTGGAGTGTATGGATTGCTGTTTTCATCTTTTTAGCTGGCTGGACAACGAACGTTGCCAATCTCTACTCGGGTGGAATGGCCCTTACATCTCTTCTTCCGAAGTTGAGTGAAAAGAGAGGGATATTATTCATAGGAGCTTTGGGACTCATGCTGTCGCAAATTCAACTGCTTGGTCGTATAGAACAGATACTTGAAGCCATTGCCGTTACAACAATTGCACTTGGCGCTGAACTTGCACGCGCCTCTTTTATGCGTTCTGTAAATAGACGCGCCTCGTGGGTTGCAGTTGTGGCTGGAACGCTGCTGGGAATTGTTGAATTAGTATTGGGGAGCGCCATGTTTGGCTCCTCCCTTTTGGATGTATTTATAGTCACGCTTCTGCTCTCGCAGCTATTGCAGAAGCAAATGAGGTATGAAGATGAAGTTAGAAGTTCATGACTTAGACGATTTAGCGTTGGGGGCAACCCTATTGGGTTCGGGCGGAGGCGGCGATCCCTCGGCGGACTTGCTTTTGGCAAAAGAGATGATTCAGGCGATAGGTTCTATTGACTGCGTTTCAGTTGATGAGATCCCGGATAGCGCAGATATCATCACCGCAGGCTCTATTGGAGCGCCTCTAGTGTCTATTGAAAAGCTCACATCCGATGGGGAGTGGAGGCGTGCTGCAGAACTTCTAGGTACGAAGTTTTGGGGGATTGCCTCTGCCGAAATTGGAGGCTCGAATGCCTTTGCAGGAATCATTGCTTCTATTGAATGCGGAGCTCGATTGATCGATGCCGATACTTTGGGAAGGGCATTTCCCTACGTACACATAAGTTCTTGTGTAGTACATGGTGTGAGCCCATCTCCTTCAAGCGTGGTAGGAGGCCAGCACGACGGAGTGGTTATTCATTGCACAACGCCGCAGATGCTGGAAGCCTTAGCAAGGCCTCTAGTAACCGTATTGGGCTCGACAGCTTCAGGGCTTTTGTATCCGATGCGAGGTGCAGTAGCTAAAAGAGCTCTTGTGAGAGGAAGCGTGAGCCGAGCAATTGCTTTGGGTAAGCTTTTAAAAAAATCTAAGACGGTTGCTGAATTTTTGACACAAGTTCCATCAAAGCATCTTGGCCGAGGAGTAATTGTTGATATTATTCAGCACGTTGAAGATGGGTTTTTACGAGGTGAAGTTGTTGTTGAATGCGAGACAAGCAGGATTCGGGTCGATATTCAAAACGAGTATCTTATAGTTCGCGATGACAGGAAGGTGTTGGGAACAACGCCTGACATCATTGCACTTCTTGATTCCAATACTTTGAAGCCTATAGCGAGCGATCAGGTTCGTTTTGGAATGAGTGTGGATGTGGCGATGATTGCAGCACCATCAATTTGGAAAAGCGCTGAAGGGCTTACGCTTACTTCACCGAAAGCTTTTGGATATAACGTAGAGGCGGTATTATTATGTATAGATTAGGAATAGATGTAGGCGGAACGAATACAGATTTCGTCCTGCTTGATAGGCAAAATAAAATTGTTTCCATGCGGAAGCAATTGACGACGAAGAGCATTGACGATGGGATTATCAAGGGTATTTTAACCCTTGGCGTTAATCCGCAACAGATTACGCAGATCTATGTGGGAACGACGCATGCTTTAAATGCTCTTTTAGAAGCCAAAGGCTTGCTTCCGACGGGACTTATCAGAATTGCAGGGCATAACCCTAAGGTATCTCCTGGAGCGGGGATACCTCCTCGATTGAAGAAGGCTTTCTTTGTCGGAGGGGTTACTATTTCTGGCGGATTTGAGTGCGATGGACGGGAGATTTCTCCCTTTCAAGAAGATGAGCTTTTGCGTGCTGTCGATTCATTGGTTTTAAAGGGGGCTCAAGGTATTGCGCTTGTAAGTGCTTTTGGCTGCATTTATCCTGCGCATGAACAAAAAGCTCTAGAAATTATCAGACAGCACTACCTTGATCGAATACAGGTGAGCATGTCGTCGAACTTTGGTTCGCTTGGATATATCGAACGTGAAAATGCAGCGGTACTTAACAGTGCGCTCTTCTCAGTAATTAATTGTGGCTTTTCGAGAATTCAAGAACGGTTGAAGGAGATTACCTCTGCAGAGCTCTTTCTGGTTCAAAACGATGGGAGCCAAGTGGCCTTCGAGGAGGCAAAGAAGATGCCGATTCTTACACTCTCTTGTGGTCCAACAAACTCAGGTAAAGGCGGCTCGATCTTAGCAGGAGAGGATACATGCATTGTTGTGGATGTTGGAGGAACCTCTACCGATGTGATTCGGGTTGAAAAGGGTTTTGTGAAAAGAAGTTCCGGAAATGTTGTCATTGCAGATCTTTCGCTCCAATTCTCTGCTCCTGATGTGGTTTCCCTTGCTATAGGCGGAGGGAGCATTGTCGATGGCGATCAGGTGGGCCCTTCAAGTGTTGCCTCAAGCCTTATGACAAAAGCACGCTGTTTTGGTGGTGATGTGGAAACGCTGACTGATCTTGGGATATTGCTCGGGCATCTTCAAATAGAGGGAGCGGATAGTTCGAAGATAGGCATGTCAAAAGAGAACGGCGAAGCGCTTCTCGATAAAGCCGCTCGCCGTATTGCCGATGCAATTACTCTTGTTCGAGGAGAGAGGCAGGATCTTCCCTGTGTGATAGTTGGAGGGGGTGCGCCGATCATTTATTCAAGCCTCAAAAAAATAGTGAATCACCTTTGCACTCTAGATGTAAGCCAGTCATTTGGCATTGCCAATGCTCTCGGCGCTATACATTCTGAGGTGGGCGGAATATCAGATGGAATTGTCTCTTTCGACGAACGGGAGAGGCTTTTGCCAGAGCTTATCGACCTTGCCAAAGAGCGAGCTATTGCAAAGGGGGCAGATAGAAATTTCGTGAGAGTGGGTGATATAGCTATTACTCCTTTTGCCTATTCCAAAGAGCGATTAGCAAGAATATCAATTGCTGTGTCTGGTCCCAGAGGTTCATGAATGTGCGAGCTTTCGATAAATATTTAAAAGCGGTAAACTATTGTGCCTATTGCAAAATTATTTGGATGGTTATGAGTTCTTCTCAGTCTATTTCAGAATTGAATAGTATATTTTCAAGTTTCATAGAACATCCTGAGGAATTTTATCCTCTCTTAATGGATGGTGTGATATCGACCAGCTCAAGTTCGTTTTATACTTCAGATGAAAAAATACAAGAGTTTATTACTAAGATATTTACAGATAGAGTTCCAGATGTAACTTCTGAATATAAAGATTTTCTCACGACTTTAAAAAAATATTTTCGCAATACCACCAAAAAACTCGATCAAACCCCAATCCAAAAGCCAGACATTCTACAATTAATCGATTGGGAATGCCAACGTAAACCGAGGAGTGAACGAAAAGTCGGTTTTCATTCTCAAACTGAGCATCAAATATGTAGCTACGAAGAAAAAGCTTTCTATACATATAGCAAGGATGTTTTGCTTGAAAAGCCGACCCCATCTGGAGTTTTTTCACTCATAATACCTGACTGGAAAGCGCAGACAGATACGCAGAATATTTCATTTTTGAGCGACCATCTGCAGATGTGCTTAGAGTATCATGCAACTATTAAGCACTTAAATATTATTCCCAACTTAGTACAGGGCTATGAATCAGTATTAAGAATGATTATTGGCGATAGCGAATTAGCACGTGCCATTCATAAGGTGCCTGAGGGCAATGGAATAAAGGTTTCAGAAGTTGATAAGGCCGAAGTGCTCTTCAAGAATTTAACTACTCTCAAAGGCACAATTATTTCTTCAATCATTGACGAGGCGGCAAAAGATTCGAACCAAGAAATTGCAATTTCATCTACGACAATGAAAGATCTTGTAGCAAAGGTTAAGACACCAAATGCAGTTGATCTGGTAGCATTAGTTTCATGGGATGAACTTGAATTGATTACGGAAGAATACAACCGTACCTCTTGGGAGGGCGAGAAGCTCTTTAAAGTGTCTAAGTTCGGAGAGTATGAGCGAGCGGCTGCTGAGATTGTGCTTACAGGCTATTTTTTACCTGCAAATCAAATAGTTGATGAGAGATTGGGTGAATTCTTCAAAGTAACGAGTACATGGACTTTAAGGTTGATTTCTCAGAATTGTGCAAACTTGTATGTCAAAGATAAATTCTTGCTTGGGTTGATCGTTCCCTGGCTTATGTCTAGACCAGATTATGCTAGATCTGCATTTGAGTAGAAGTAAGCAATTTCTATTTAAAAAAGTGCTACTCTTCGTAGACGTGTTTTCGATGAGCAACTTTAACAATACAAATAGTTAAGGTGCTGTCTTTAATGTGATAGATGACTCGATAGGTACCAACGCGAAATCTAAAAAAACCATGCCAGATGCCCAGAACTCGACTTTGTTCAATTTTGGTGGCGCTTTCTCAGTAGAGAGCCTCCATCTGTAATTTAATTTTTCAGGATGGCGTGTTCAAGCCGATCCTGATAAATTAAATTACACCTAGAAGCACTCTACAGAGAAATCGTCCCACCAAAATTGAACAAAGTCGAGTTGAAGTGCTACAACACCGCTTGGTCTTGGATTGAGTGAGAGTTTTTCGATCTTGTGTATAATGCGCGCTTGATCAGCTTTAGGTATATGTTTTAGTGATTTCTCAGCATCTTTGTCAAAGATGATTCGGTACGTCATAAGCCTAGATTTTTCTCACTTTGTCTAGAGCTATTCCGCCCTCTTTCTTAATGCGCTCCATAGCAATTTCAGCATCTCGGATATCTTCTTCATCTTCAAATTCTTGCAACATATCTTCGATAGATTTGTCGCCATATTTTTCATG
>Ga0206912_1048_pt1 | contig 37040 bp, 34 predicted proteins | sample Alteio_BWOrgHeat_75_FD_152933 | JGI IMG/M metagenome (GOLD analysis project Ga0206912, IMG submission 152933) | Enriched cells from forest soil in Barre Woods Harvard Forest LTER site, Petersham, Massachusetts, United States -... | ecosystem: Environmental > Terrestrial > Soil > Temperate forest >... | reverse complement strand
CCATGCCTTTAAGATAGGCGTCCCGCGTTTGAATTGTCAATCACTAGATCTAACATCTTTTTAGACAACGACTTGCGTGAATATTTTTGCATACCGGATGGGATCGCATGCTTTGCAGGCGGCTGATAGTTGTCTATGCTTCGTGTGAGATACGCTTTGATCTTGGTCACATCCTGGCAAAAGTTGTGGGGGATGATCAACTCATCACTCAATCGGATCGTTGCATTAGGACTAGATCCTCCCACTGCCACGATCGGCTTATTCCAGTAGAAATATTCGAATATCTTGCCCGACCAAATCCCATTTGCTTCGATATTTTCCCAGGGCAAGAAAAGCAAGGCAGAGGCATCGCGCTGCATTCTGAGAGCTTCTTCGCGCTTCACTTGGGAGATAAATTTCACATTCGCACCGATCTTGCGCTGCTCGACTTCTTGGGGCAAATTTCCATTGACGCCTGCGAAAACGATCTCCAACTTGTCTAAAGTGGGGTGGCCTTTCAGCTCTTGTACGGCTTTGAATAGGGGTGAGGGGTCATAGCCTTGGTAGATCGTGCCCGTATGCACTAAGCGAAATTTGCCATCCTGACTGAAGTAGGGAGCGGGATCGAGTTGATCAAAGTCGGTAAAATCGATTCCATTTTCGATGAGGTGCGTTTTTTGCACGCCATGTTTGTTTCCGAGTGTTTGATGCAGACCGGGCGTGACCGTCGTGATGATGTCGGCAGCTCGCATGAGTTGTCTTTCTTGGTAGCGCTCTAGAAGCGTAAAAGGAAAAAGACCAGGAAAGATCTGATTATCGCTCCATAGGTCTCTAAAGTCGGCGATCCAGCGTGAGGCGAGGCCCCTCCTTTTCAGCTGATGGGCGATTTTATGCACCGTATAGGGCCCTGAGGTGCTCACAACCAGATCCCAGTGCCCTTGCGGGATGATTTGTGCAAGCGCAGGACGCACCCAAAGGTCGGTGATGTCGGGCATTCTGCAAGAGTGCAAAATCCCTCTGCGTTTTCTGAAACCATTTAGAGCGCCTTTGAAGGAAAATCCACTAGCTATTCCCCCGCCCCCTTGGGACTTATAAGAGCTGTAAAAGGGGGGCGCCACGCGGAGGATATTGAATGGTTCAGTAGAGGGAGCTTGATCCTGACCGTTGCTTGCAGGAAGGGTCAAGACCGTCACAGAGTGCCCGGCCTCACTCCAATACTTGGCCCATGCAGAGGGGCGCAAGGAGGCGATCGAGTTGATGGGTGGAAAAAACGTTGCGACAATTAAGATGCGCAAAATTTATTCCATATTCATGTTCTTGCGCAGCTGGGGAACAAACCTCAAGATCTCTTGGTTTTCATACTTATTGGTCGGTTCCATCTGCTTTAAATACCTGTCGAGTTTGATGTCGGTCCATTTGATTCTTCTCGGGTATTTGACGTGGATGGCGTGGTCCATATCCCCCATGCAGTAGTGATGGAGCAGCATCACTTCTTTCGATTTTTCTTGGGGTTTCCAATTGAAAGCTTTGCGCTTGGTATTGACGTGGAAGAAAGGCACTACGTACCACATGCGGTGGGGGTCGGTCACGTTGCGCACTCTCTCGGGGCGCACAATGCTTTTGCCAAAATTTTGCACCTCGCCACAGCGCGTCAAAGTCTCGATGATGAGGCGATTGCTGGGAATTCTTTCGACATGCGAAGTCCCAAAGGGGCGATAATTGATGTAGACGCCCCCAAAGCCTTCAAAGGGGCGCAACAGCTTGCCGATGTTATCGCCTTGTACAGGATAGATGAACTCATCGGCATCGATAATGGCAAGCCACTTGGCTTTGCCTTTAGCTAACGCAATGGCCCTTTTGTAGCTATTGCACTGGATGGTGTTATGTTGACTTTGGTTTTGGCTATGCCCGGGACTCTGATGTAATTCTACTAAACCAGACTCAATATAGGGTTGCAGGATCTCTAGATAGTTGTCGGTGCTTCCATTGTTAAACAAATAGAAGTGTTGCACGCCGATCATCTTGTGGTATTCGATCCATTCCTTCATAAAAAAGGATTCGTTTTGGAAAATCATGCACGCGGCCACCTCATACTTATATTTGCTAGGCTTAGAAGATGGCGCAAGCGCGTGCAGGGAAGAAAATAGGAATAAGCAAACCCACAAAAATGCGTAACCTTTTTTCATCTTGAGTCCTTACAAAATAGTTATATGGCGTACTTATATCACGTTTATTTTTTTCGCGACAAAGATTTTGGCTTTTTTGTCTGCTGTTTTTTGGCAAAAGCGCAACATTGCTTAGTCTCTTTTTTAAACTGATTAAAGTCGAGCTGCAGGCCGGTTACATACGTGCTCCAACCAACAGTCGATTTAGCAAAGTGTATTGCATCTTCAATCTCTGCTTGAGTGGCCCCGTTGAGTTTGGCGATTTCGGTGTGAAAAAAGATGTAATATTTGCATTTTGCTAGAGCGCTGACGGCTAAGCCAATTAATTCACGATACTTATTTGGAATTGGCCCTTCGTCAAATTGCACTTTTTTAAAGAGTTGCCATTCGGCTGCAAGTTTGTCATCGGGTATGACCTTAAACATGGTGGGGACAATCCCAAACATCGCCTTGATTTCTTTATAAGTTTTTTCACGAGACATAAAAATTCCTCCATTTTAAATTTTTTGGACAAAAGCAAAATCGATGTACCCCTTTTCGACATCGACTCCGACGAGCTTGACTTGGACCTTATCGCCCACATCGAGGGCTTTGCCATTTTTGATGATTCTTCCCTCTGTTGCAGGCTTGAAAATTCTCACCCAAGTCCCTTTGTCTGAAGAACCTGTGATAATTCCCTGAAAAGTGGTCCCAATCTGGTTAGAGAGCAAAATGGCTGCCGCCGACTTGCGCATTTGGCGCTCGACCTTAGCCGCTGCATCCTCTTGCACGGTGCAGTGATAGGCTAGTTTTTCTAATTCCGCTGTTTGATAAAGGCTGACATGCGTCCAGAGGGAGTTTTTAATCTGCCTTTGCGTAATTACGTCGGGATATCGCCGATTGGGCGCTGTGGAGTGGGTGTACTCCTTCAATGCTAAACCAAAATGCCCTACGGGATTGTCGCCAGGCACTTCGACGACATATTCACCAGAACCCAATAATTTGACGATCGTCAAAGAGAGATCGGGAAATGCCTCAGGGTCGCGATCGCGCATTTTGATTAGAAATGCATCCAAAGCCTTAGAGTCGGGCTGAGCAGGAAGGGTCTCGCCCTTTTCTTGCGCGACTTCCACAATGCGGTCCCACCGCTTAGGGACACGCACAACGCGCCTTAAACTGGGAATTTTAGCTTTAGCGAAGTAGCGTGCAATCGAGGTGTTAGTGGCAATCATAAAGTGTTCGATGAGTTGATGCGCTTTATTGGTTGTAGCGGGCTCTAAACCCACAATCTCTTCGCCTTGAAAAACGGGAACAGCTTCGATGGTCTCCAGCGTCAAGGCGCCTAACTCATATCTTTTTTTGCGCAATATTTGAGCGGCTAAGGATTGCTTTGTTAAATTCTCCTCCAAGCCCTTAATAGCAGCCACTTTTTCAGGAATTGCGCCTTTTCCCTCTAGCCAAGCCCCGACAGCATTATAAGTGAGTTGAGCATAGTTGTAGACTGTGGCATGGTGGATACTCGCGTCCACAATATCTCCAGAAGGATTCATCAACATTTTCACGACAACGGCTGCGCGCTCTTGCTTTTCATTCAGAGAGGTGAGATTGGTCGAAAGTTTTTCCGGGAGCATGGCGAAGTTTTTAGAAGGCGTATAGACCGTCGTTGTATTAACCTGAGCATGGTTGTCGATGGGAGAATCTTTGGCAACAAGGGCGTCTACATCCGCTACAGCCACCCAGAGCGAGATTTGCCCATTGGCTTCATCCTGCGCATAGGTCAGCTGATCTAAGTCCTTGGAATCGTCATTATCGATCGAGCACCACAAGAGCTTTCGAGAATCCTCTAAATTGGGCAAAGCAGCAGGGGCATTGATCCCTTTGAGCTGATCAGTGACAGCCTGCGGGTAATCGGGCTGTAACCCCTTGGCTATCATCGTTTGTTTTGCTATTGCGACAAGGTCGTATTTGGGTGTCATGTTCGCCTATATAAGAGATTGTTTGAGATGAGACAAGTATAAAACTGCTTGCAGCTAAATCCTCAGTAAGTAGAATCTCCTCTTAAATCAGGAGGATCGTTATGTCACTTTCAAATTTCCAGCGCTGGGTTTTGCTGTTTTGCACAATAACCCTGTCCCTGTCAAATGCCACCTTCGCCCATTACAAGTTTACAGCGAATAAAACCTTCACAGGTACCGTTCAGGGCGATCCTTTACTCGGCGATGGTTTTGGGACGACGGTTCGCACCAACAAGCACTTTCTCGTCGTAGCGGCGCCTATCGCTGAGCACAAAGGGGCGGCCGGTGCTGGTATCGTCTATGTATTCCAAAAAAACTTAAAGAAATGGGAAACCATCCAAAAAATTACCGCTGGCGGCAGTTCGGATAATGTCGGGGGATTTCAAGCCGACCTCAGCAATAACATCATGGTCATTTCCGCGACCGGCACACCGCTTGAGCTAATTCCCAATGAAACGATCGATAATCAGGACTTTAGCGGAGCTTTAATGGTGTACAAACTCAACCGTCGCATCGGCGAGGGGACAGAATGGTGGGTGCCCGTCCAAGTCATCGACAAAACAACCCCTGGTCTTGAAGAACTCACCAATGCAACTCCTGAATCTTTAAACCCCAATCAGCTAATGACAAATGCGCAGCGCGGGGCACACTTTGGTCTACAGGCTACCTTGAATAAGAATAATCACCTTCTCTTAGTCAGCGCCCACCATCAACAACATAGCGACATCCATGGAAATCAAATCATGAATGCTGGCGCTGTCTATGCCCTCAAACTGGATCATGAGAGCGGCTGTTATAAATTCATGCAGAAGTTGGAGAACCCCGATGGTCCTTCGCACAACGACACCTTTGGCGCCAATGTGCGGCTCCACGGCAACTATGCCTTGATCAGCAACTCTCCTGTATTTTCAGCCCCACGCACAGGAAGCAACGGCGCCGTCTATGTGTATCATTACCATGACAAAGAGTGGACCTTCATCCAGAAACTGACGGGCGACAGCCAAGCCCCCACCCTGGTGAACAGCCAATTTGGCTTAACTAGCGTCGGCGATGGCTTTGGTAGCGCGATGGCCTTGAATGAACACTGGGCCATCATCGGAGCGGGTTTTGAAAGCAAGGGACAGGGCATGCAATTGTCAGGAGCGGTTTATTTTTACAAATTTGAACATAAAGATATTGGGAAACACTTAGTGCGCAAGCAGAAGTTTTTCTCCGATGATGCTGATGCTCAAGGCACTGCGATGCTTCACGTCGATATCGAAGATGATATGGTCCTAGTTGCCGACCCTACGCGCACAGGCCCCACAGGGCATAAGCACCAGGGTGGCGCCATTTTGTATGTGCGTCACGATGGCAAATGGAAACAGAAGTCTGTGATTTATGACCCAAAAGGCCAACCTCATGACTTCTTTGGATATTCCGTTGCACTTGATCATGAGGGCGCTTTCATTGGCTCCAGTCCCTATGGAATGTTGCCATTAACCCAGTATGGTAATCCAATGCTCAACCTAAGACAACCCGTCAATGGCAGCAAGGCGATCTACTTTAAGCGAAAATAATTTTTTAAGTGGTTTAAAAATATGTACGTCAAACTTTTTACTCTGTGTGTTTGCTTATCTTTTGCTTCCTTAAGCGCCTTCCACATTGAATATCAGAGCTCTTGTGAGGGTCTCGGCGTTGCTTTAAGGGAAGATAGCGTCCAATGGAAAGCAAAGCCTCGCCATAGCGACCTGTCGGGTGTGCGCAATCAGTGTTTCAATAACATCCGCATGGTGGAATGGGACCTGTTCAGCGAGGTGACGCTGTGTGGAAATTATGCCCTTAAAGCCTCTGCCGACTATGCCGTTGCTTACAATAAGACGCATAACCATGCCTACGATGTATCTGTTGCAGGCGGTAGACACTTTTACAGCTGTGACTACACCTTCCGCTATACACCCTATTTTGGCATCTCTGTGGAACGTCAGCACTTTAGAAACTGCCATACCTGCTGTGACTCGAATGCGGATCTGCGCTCTTTGTATCGCAGCCACTGGTTTAGCCCCTGGCTTGGCCTCGACGCCGATGTCCAACTCTGCGACCAATGGAAAGCCCGTGCAGGTGTGGCCTACCATGTGGGGTGGCTGAGAGCCAATGGCCATGCGCGCTTTGGAACTTTAAGCGTGGATGACTTTGCTCAATGGGAGTCGATCCACCAAAGAGGCAACATGTATGGATTTGATGTGGAGGCTGCCTTGCAGTACGCCATTTGTTGTGATTGGCTTTTGGACTTGAGCGCCTGTTTTAAGACGCGCAAACTGTTCCACGGCCATCAGCATAGCCGCTTTGAAGATGCAGGCACCTTTTCTTGCGGAGATAGCTCAAGCAGCTCTAGCAGCTCCTCAAGCGATGACAACAAAACACACAGCAAGCTAAAAAACGTCGAATGGCACTCTTTCAAAGTCGCTCTCTCGCTGGCTTACTCTTTTTAATCTAAAAAGCCCGTGTTTAAACCACGGGCTTTACTTCTACTTCGCCACGTGCGAGCGCAGCGCTGTGGCATATTTCTTAATCACAGCTTTGTTTAAAATGGGCTCTTCATTAATGCGACCAAGGACTGGCAATTTGGTCAGATGCTGAATCACCTGTTCGGAATCGGGTTGAGGAACGCCGTTAAACACTATCCCTAAGACCTTTTTCTTTTTGCTTTGCAAGAAATGATGCGAAAGAAGGGTGTGATTAATGCTTCCAAGATAGTTTCTAGACACTAATATCCAATCGGCATCCCAAGTGTTCATCACATCGGAAAGGGTATTGTCGAGAGTGATGGGCACTTGAATGCCGCCACACATCTCGATGATGAGAGGACGCGCGGTTTTGGGAAGGGAAAGTTTTGCGGGATCAATGGCAATTCCTTCCATCTTTGATCCTTGATGAGGGGAGACTTCCGCTCGAAGTCGATAAGCTTCGGGATGAATCGATGCCTCTGCATCGGTCACAAGACTTTTCACTCTTTCTGCATCGGTAGTGCCAGACAAACCGCAGTGGACGGGTTTCCAATAGTCTCCGCCTAAGGCTTCGACCAAAACTGCAGAGACAATTGTTTTGCCAACATCTGTTCCGATACCAGCAACGACTATATTGCGCATAAATCCTCCTTATGCTTGAGAACAATTCCTTATTAAATCAAGTGGAGGACTAATATGCAAAAAAATTATTACTTACCTCGGCCGAAGGGCCATTTCCAGTTTTGGATTTCAGGGAGGTCTTCACCCCGTTGCCGGATGTAATGTTTATGCTCAATTAACTTACCCTGAATCATTTCCCTAATATATCCCGTGATATTGCTGAGACGTGGGATGCGCTCCACAGCATCAAGCGCGAGGTGATAGCGATCTAAATCATTCAACACCACCATGTCAAAAGGCGTCGTCGTCGTGCCTTCCTCCTTGTAGCCGCGCACATGGATGTTGTCGTGGTTGGGACGGCGATAGGTGAGTCGATGGATTAACCATGGATAGCCATGGAAAGCAAAGATGATCGGTTTGTCGATTGTAAAGATATCGATGAATTCTTTATCGGACAACCCATGCGGATGCTCTGTGCTCGGCTGTAGCGTCATCAAATCCACCACATTGACGACGCGAACTTTTAAGTCCGGGACCTGCTTGCGCAGAATCTCAACCGCCGCAAGCGTTTCTAAAGTCGGTACATCCCCACAACAAACCATGACGACATCGGGCTCATAGCCATAATCGTTGCTGGCCCACTTCCAGATGCCAAGGCCCTTTTCGCAATGTCTAATCGCTTCATCCATCGTCAGATATTGGAGAGCCGGCTGTTTACCGACCACCACCACGTTGACGAAATTGCGGCTGCGAAAACAATGGTCAAACACCGATAGCAGCGTGTTGGCGTCGGGTGGAAGATAGACGCGAATGACCTCCGCCTTCTTGTTGACGACAAGGTCGATGAAGCCCGGATCTTGATGCGAAAATCCATTGTGGTCTTGACGCCACACATGGGAGGTCAACAATAGATTCAAAGAGGCTATGGGGCGCCTCCAGGGGATATTGCGCGTTGTATTTAACCATTTGGCATGCTGATTAAACATCGAATCAATCACATGGATAAACGCCTCGTAGCAAGAAAACAGCCCGTGGCGGCCGGTTAACAAATACCCCTCTAGCCATCCTTCACAAAGGTGTTCCGACAAAACCTCCATCACTCTTCCATCATTGGAAACGTGATCATCGATGGGCAAAATCTCCCCCACAAAGACCCTGTCAGTGACTTCAAAGACAGCATCCAGCCGGTTAGAACTCGTTTCATCGGGACCCATCAACCTAAAATTTTTGTCGCCTAAATTTAGCTTCATGAGGTCGCGTAGATACCCTCCCAAAACGCGGGTAGCTTCCCCAGTCACAGTGCCTGGCACAGGGATTTCGATGGCGTATTTGCTAAAATCGGGAAGATGCAAGTCGCGCAATAACAGCCCTCCATTGGCATGTGGATTATCCCCCATGCGCCGTTTGCCTGTAGGGGCAAGCTCGGCGAGCTCTGGCAAAAATTTGCCATTGCTGTCGAAGAGTTCTTCTGGCTTATAGCTTTTAAGCCACTCTTCTAAAAGCTTCAGATGGCCATTTTTAGCGCCAATGTCCGTGATAGGAACTTGATGGGAGCGCCAGTAGTCTTCGACTTTTTTGCCATCCACTTCCTTCGGCCCCGTCCAGCCTTTGGGGGTCTTGAGAATGATCATGGGCCACTGAGGACGCCTCTTAAAGCCATTTATGCGCGCATCGTGTTGGATGGCTTTGATCTCCTCGATGACTCTATCTACAGCACTCGCCATCAGCTGGTGGACTTTTTCTGGATCAGAACCTTCGACAAAATAGGGCTTATAGCCATATCCAACGAAAAGGCTTTCCAGCTCTTGCTGGGGAATGCGCGCTAAAAAGGCGGGATTGGCGATCTTATAACCATTGAGATGCAGGATGGGCAAAACTGCGCCATCCCTCACGGGATTTAAAAATTTGTTGGAGTGCCAGCTTGCCGCGAGCGGGCCAGTCTCCGCTTCCCCATCGCCGACGACGCAAAGGGCGATCAAATTGGGATTGTCAAAAGCCGCCCCATAGGCATGTGTCAGGGAATATCCCAACTCGCCACCTTCGTTGATCGACCCCGGTGTTTCTGGTGCAACGTGGCTGGGAATGCCGCCTGGGAAGGAAAACTGTTTGAATAATTTTCGCAAACCCTCTTCATCTTGAGTGATGCCGTGATAATACTCAGAATAGGTCCCTTCGAGATAGACATTCGCCACCAAAGCCGGACCGCCATGGCCAGGTCCAGTCACAAAAATCATGTCGAGATCATATTTTTTGATGGCTCGGTTAAAATGCACGTAGATGAAGTTAAGACCAGGCGTTGTGCCCCAATGCCCTAAAAGTCGTGGTTTGATATCCTCAATTTGCAGGGGGCGTCGCAACAAGGGATTATCGAGTAGGTAGATTTGCCCTACGGAAAGATAGTTGGCCGCGCGAAAATAGGCATCTATCTTCTGCAATTCGCGATCGCTTAACGGGCCAGCCTTTGCCATATTGCTACCTATAATTGAAGATAACTCAACACTTCTTTGTGGATCGCACCATTGGTTGCCACGAGGGGGAACCCAGAAAGGATCGCGTATTTATCCCCTTTGTAAGTGGTCACTTTTCCACCTGCTTCTTCGATCAATAAAACGGCAGCCGCCAAATCCCAAGGTTGCAAAGCAACAGCCCAATAGGCATCGAAACTTCCAGCGGCCACATAAGCCATGTTCATCGCTGTCGACCCCATATTGCGGATGATCGTTCCCTTTCTTAAGATAGAGGTGAAATGATCAATGCAATTTAAGGGATTCTCGTGAATATTTTTTGGGAAAGCGGTTGAGCCTAAGCCGCCTACAAACACTTCTGTTTGAGATACGCGCAATCTTTGCCCATTCAAGTAGGCTCCTTTACCCTTTTCTGCGACAAATAACTCCTTCGTCATCGGTTGGTAGATAATGCCACAGATCATTTCATTGTTTTTTTGGGCCCCCACGCTCACGCTAAAGAAGGGGATTTTATGCGCAAAGTTCGTCGTTCCATCTAAGGGATCGATGATCCATAGGACCTCGCCACCATCTTGTGAGCCGCTTTCTTCAGCTAAAAAAGCATGCGTAGGATAACTTTTTTTCAAATGGTCGATAATGATTTTTTCAGCGGCGTAGTCATATTCCGTGACGTAATTTTGAATGCCGACTTTTAATTCTTTATGAAAATCTGTGCCAAAACCCTTAGCTATAACATCGCCTGCCTTTAAAACTGCTTCCATGGCCGTGCGGATAAGGGGTGAAAATTCGACGTTATTCATAATTTGGAATGTACAAAGATTTGTCTTTAATTTCATGAAGTTTTATAGATCAAATTAAATACAGGGTGTCACTATGAAGAAAGAAACGTGGGTTTTGGTCGCAAACAGTTCAGTAGCAAAAATCTACAAAGCTGAAAACAACCAAACCTTAAAAGAAATTGCGAACTTAGAACACCCAGAAAGCCGCTTGCCGGAGCATGAGCTGGTCTCGTCTCGCCCCGGCCGTTCCTTTGATAGTTTAGGAAAGGGACGCCATGCGATGGAACAACAAACTTCTCCGCACATGCAAGAATTTATGCTTTTTGCGCGCGAGCTTACCCAGCTTCTCGAAGAGGCTTTTTCGAAGGGAAAGATTGGGCGTCTCTATGTCGTGGCCAATCCCCAATTTCTTGGACTGTTGCGTCAGTCCTTCTCCCATCACCTTGCTTCTTTGGTAGCCAGTGAGGTGGATAAAGATATGACTCACCTTAAGCCAGCTGAAATCCGCACGCACCTCCCTCTAGTGTTATAGCCCCCGAACTAATGCATTTTTAGACGCAAAGGCGCAAAGACGCAAAGGTTTCTAAGGTAATTAACTTAAATACCTAAACTTTGCCTTCCTCTTTGCGCCTTTGCGTCTTTGCGTCTAAACATGGTCGTGATGGGGATGCTTGACTAAAACTTCATGCTTTGGTAAATCTTTTGTACCTAACCGACGGAGTCAGCAATGAGTTTGAAGAAGATTTTGTTCTTTTTATCGCTCGAAATCTTATGCCACGTAGCAGTGTTTGCGGCAAATCCTAACGATACCCCAACAACAACTGGGCAACAGCAAATGCGCAATATGCGCCGCGATGAACTGGAGTCCACCGATTCCCTAGCCATCCCACTCGATAGCAGTGAAGATGAACAAGAGGATGAGCTGGAAGAATTGGAAAATCAAGAAAAGCAGTATCAGCATCACAATTCCCGTTCATGAAAGTTCTCGTCGTCAACGCGGGATCAAGTACATATAAATGCGCCCTTTTTGATCTTACAAAAGCCTCTTCAGGGGCTTTTGTTAAGCCCCTTTGGGAGCGCACGGAAGAAAATTCTAAAAACACTTTGAAAAGACTCCTCGACAGTGTCTGGAAAGTCAGCGAGACCATTGATTGCGTAGGCCATCGCGTCGTCCATGGGGGAGTCAAACTTTACAAGCCCACATTGATTACGCCTGCAGTCGTGAAAACGATCCTCTCTCTCTGTTCTTTAGCCCCTTTGCACAACCCAGCCAACTTAGAAGGGATCGAAACTCTGGGGAAACTGCTTCCGCAAACCCCTCAGGTGGCTGTTTTTGACACCGCTTTTCACCACACCCTCTCAGATGTGGCTGCGACCTACCCTGTCCCGTATGGCTGGTTTAAAAAGGACATTCGTCGCTATGGTTTCCATGGCATCAGCCATGATTATTGCACAGAACGCGCGAGTCAAATTTTGAAAGAGAAACGCTCCAGATTAAAAATCATCTCCTGCCACCTGGGCAATGGCTCTTCTTTATGCGCCGTGGACAAAGGCAAAAGCATCGATACCACCATGGGTTTTACACCCTTGGAAGGCGTGATGATGGGAACGCGCAGCGGGTCGATCGACCCTGCCATCTTGCTCTATCTATTGCGCGAAAAAAAATACACCGCCAAACAACTCGATCGCATTTTAAACTTCGAATCTGGGTTTAAGGGGATCTGCGGGACTAGCGACTTAAGGAAAGTTTTGGAAGCCGATGATCCACAAGCAAAATTGGCTCTAGAGATGTATGTGCATAGCTTGGTGAAAAATATTGGGGCCATGGCTGCCGTCTTAGAGGGCTTGGACGCGTTGCTTTTCACGGGTGGCATTGGCGAAAATAGTCCACTCGTACGGAAAAAGGTTTGCGAGCAGTTGCAATTTTTGGGGTTTGCTTTAGACCAGAAGAAAAATCAAAACCCAAAACCAGACAGCGAGATATCCACGCCATCGTCCAAAGTTCGCCTCCTCGTCATTCACACGCGAGAGGATTTTGCGATTGCAAAAGCGGTTGTAAAAGTCCTTCCAAAGTCGGGTTGATGTGTAAAGCTGCTTTACAAGCGAGGTAGCGTTTCTTAGCTTCAGAAACCCTTTGAGGGCTGTTTCCTTTGACAGCGCGGATCAGAATGTTCTTTGGCGTATGTTCAGGGTCGATAAACTCGATCACTTGCGTCTTGTAACCCAGCATCTCCAGAAGATCGGCACGAACGGCATCGGTGGCTAAAGCTGCAAATTTTTCGCGCAAGATCCCATGCTGGAGTAGTGATTGAAGCGGCGCACTTTGCACCTGCTTATACAATTCATGCTGACAGCAAGGTGCAGAAAGGATAATCTCCGCCCCCCATTCTATCGCTTTGGCAAGCGCTGCATCTGTCGCCGTGTTGCAAGCGTGCAGCGCGACCACCATGTGCACCTTGTGTTTCGGGACAAAGGATTGGATATCGCCTTGCTCAAACGAAAGATGGGCATAGCCGAGGTGCTTTGCCAATTGTTGACAGGTCTGCATCACGTCAGCTTTGAGATCCAGCCCCGTCAGATGAACGTCGAGCCCATGCAGTTCATTTAAAAAATGGTAAAGCGCAAAAGTTAAATAGCCTTTGCCGCAGCCAAAATCGACGATCTGGATATTTTTCATTTCCCCAAGCTTAGGAAGCAGGTCCTGCACCATCTCTAAAAAGCGATTTATTTGGCGAAATTTATCGGTTTTTGAAGGGATGAGGGATCCATTTGGTTTCATTAAACCAAGCTCAATTAAAAAGGGAAGTGGGGTACCTTCAGGCAGAATATGTTTTTTTGGTCGATTATGTTCTAAAGATTGAACGCGTTTACTGGATGGTTTTTTCAATAAACGGTGTGTTCCTTTTTTATCTTTGAGAAAATAAAAATCATTCTCCACAGTATAAAAAATCGCTTGTTTAGACTGAGGCATTAAGTGTTGCGTAATATAGTCTACGATATCTTTTAAGGGGATATTTTGATGAAACGCTTTATTGTCTTTTGTGGTCGTCAGTTGGTAGAACTCTTTCCCTTTCACGGCGATCAAACGCAAAAAAGCAGAGACCGGTTTGCTGAAAGTTGCTTCAACCACTTGATGGTCTGAAAATAGCTCATTTAAGTCCATGCCATCCATGGTAGAAAAAAATTATGTTGAAATAAAGATTTAATTTAGGTTATTGATTCCCAGTAATAACTCGTTTTACGCAATGGAGCGAATATGGCTTTAAGATCAATAGGAAGAAATTTCCTCTACGCGGTAGCTAGCGCGGTCATTTTGACCTCATCTACTGTTTCTGCAGTTACACCAACAATCACGCGCGACAGTTTTGGCGTTCCAACAATTAACGGTGGCGATTTTCCAGGCATCTGCCGTGCCATTGGACAAGTGTATGCTGAGGACCGCCTTTGGCAGATGTTTGAAGTCAATGCCATTGCAAATGGCCGTGCCGCTCAATTTATCAGCCCCCTATTTTTGCCCTCTGATGTATTTCAAAGGCAAATCAATCCCACTGATGCAGAAGTGCAGCAACAGATTGATAAATATTTTACAACGAATGCAATCACCGCTTATACAAATTATGTTCAAGGGTTAAACGATCAAGTTGCCATCGTCAATGCCAACCCATCACTCCTGCCCTTCGAACTATTTGCCTTAGGGTTCAATCCTCCTACTATACCCGTGCCAGAATTCACTTTATACGACATCTTGCGCACAGGCCGTTTCTTCTTCCAACAATTTAGCGAATCGCAAATCCCTCAATACCAATTAAGCAACTTGGCCACGCTGCAAACGTTGACAACGCGTTTTGATCCAGTGACAGCCTATGCAATCCTGAATGACTTAGATCCTCTAAGCAGTATGATTGAATCGCAAACACTCATTGTACCTAGTCATGACTGCAAAGGTTTCAATAAAAAAGAACAGAAGAATTTTGTTATCCCCGGAGGTGGGACCTTCGGAAGCACCGATCCCGAGTTTAATCAAAAAGCAGATGCAGCCCGCGATATTGGCAAGCACATCAAGAAGATTAAGGATTATAACAAAAGATTTGTTCCAGGCATGGGTAGCAATGGCCAAGCGATTGGTCCCAAAAAATCTAAGTCGGGCAACGCCCTTTTAAGAATGGCTCCACAGCCAAACATGAACTTTCCTAGCGATTTATATGAATTTCGCGTCATCAGCGATGTCTTTACATGCGATACCTTCGTTCCCGTCGCAACGCCATTTGCACTGGGTGTATTCAACCACTTTGGATTTGCGATTCAAACGGGCCATCTACCTACCGATGACTTCTTATTTGAATCGGTCGATAACGTTATCTCTTCCAGACAAGAAGCGATTTTCATCCAAGGCAATCCAGACCCCGTCATCATCACTGTCTATCGCAGTAAATCAAATGGATGGGTCATTCAAAACCCAGTTCCTAGTTTGCCAGGAACCATGCTCACTCTTCGCTCTGGATTTTTTGATAGACAATTGCAGGGTTTAAACATCGTTGGTGAATTGCCCTTTATACACAACGTCAAACAGTTTATTGGCAAACTGAAGCGTCCTGGGCTGACGTCTGACATCCTAGGCTTTCAGGGTCAGACCGCTGACTCCCATGGAAACATTGGGGCTTATCAAGCCACCCACTGGATCAAGCTGAATCGCAATGTGGATCGCCGCCTTCCTCAAGGGATTATCGTGCTCAACCCAAGAGTGTCGAATGAGGAATACATTGAAGGGCGAAGCTTGCCTCAGCATGATATCAACACAGATCAAGGTTTTTATTCGGGCTGGAATACCATCTTTAAGAGAGAGGCACAAGCCTCTGGCGATACACTTGCTGGTGGTGGCCCTGGCTTAAACAGAGGCTATTGGCTGGAAAATGCAATCAAAGACCAAAAGAAGCTGAGTTTTGATGATTTGAAAAACCTCACTGTCGTTCAAGCAGTAGCCAATAGCATTTTGGCTTTTGACCCAGCAACAGGCTTTGGAGCCGATCTTTTCACTCCACTCTTCAAGAAGAAATTCTTGCATGTGTTAAAGAAGCAAAAGCATCCTACCCATAGACAAAAGGAAACCCTCGAACTCTTAAAAGACTTCCAGGGTAACTGGCTGCCAGGGAAAACGACTGCTGAAATTGCCAATACGATCGACGTGAGCGATCGCTTCATCTTAGCAAGTGCATGGTTGCTTAACTTTGCCGGTAAGATCTTGAATCCTTTTGTCGTTGGCACACAATTTGAGGTCAACACGGGTTCACTCGGCAATCCGCTCCCCAACACAAACGTTGAAGGTGCTAATAATAACTTGTTGAACCATGGACAAGGCAACCTATTGGCCAGATTGTTAAACACCAACTGCGACAACACAGTATTTTACCCAGGTTGGTTAAAAGGCGTGCACTTAGAAAAAGCGATCTTGGATTCCTTGGATGAAGCCATAGATAAACTCGGTGGCTTCGGCGCCCGTCCTTGGGGTGCTGGAAGACGTCCAATTTATCAGTTTAAAGACCTCATTCTTGGCACTGTGGCCACGATGAGAACGTTTAACGCTTCTGGCCTTTACATGGTCGCAGAGTTTAGTCGCTGCGGTGTTAAGCGTTTGGAAGCCATTCTTCCTTTAGGAGAATCTGGAACCGTGTTAGTAGGTCCTGGTCCAAGCCCACAGTTCAACCCGAATAACTTTGACCAACTGCCTTTGTTCACGCAATTCCAACTCAGAACACTGCCACCTTTTGTTAGATGTTCTGATTAACGAAACCTTCGCCTAGTCGTTCCCTATGAACGACTAGGCTAAAAATTTGATATATGAATGGATAAAAACGGAGAATTTCCAATGGCTCACAAATTGATAAAGCTGGGTTTTGTCTTGCTAGGACTGTGCGCAGTGGCAGGCGTTGATGCCCACAGCGCCAAAGCTCTTGGCATGGGAGATGCAGGCGTTGCGTACCCTCAAGATTCACTTTCCGTCGTGTATAACCCTGCAAACGCGGCAGAGGTGGGGAATCGCTGGGATAGCGTTGCAGGGGCAGTTTACGACCCTTATAGTGCTAAAATTAGCAATAACCCCAACCCCGCAGCTAACAAGCATTCTTATGGCCGAAGAACCTGGAACCCTTACGGAGCTTTTGGGATCAATAAATGTTTAGGTTACGGTTGGGCAGCCAACTTTGCATTCTCCAACCGCTTCTTTCATAAAACGCATTACAATAAGCCCAGCGTCCTTGCAGGTACAACGCGCCTTGGCCATGGTTATGAAAAATATGCGGCCTCATCGACGATTGCGTACAAATCGGCACCCTTTAGCTATAATGGTTTTAGCTTTGGTACCTGGTGCTTTGGAGCATCCTTGGATGTTCTCGTCGGTCGTCACAAAGAAATCGGCGTACAAAACTTTGATAGCCCGACTTTCTCTGTAGCTCCTGGACACGTCACCAACCGCGGTTATGATTGGAACTGGGGTCTTGGCTTAAGCGTCGGCGCCTTATGGGAAATTACCGAGTGTTTGAAACTTGGAGTTAGATTTAGCCCAGAAACCAAAATGTCTCGTTTTCATAAGTATAAAGGCATCATTCCCCAATGGGGACGTGTTCACAATAACCAAGAATTTCATGTGGGCTTCTCTTTCCGCTTCCGCCCCTGCGCAACATTTATTTATGAATACTTCTATGCCTGGACAAGGCGCTTAAGAGCCGTTAGAAATCCCACTGTCTTCAATCCCTTCATCGTCTTGTTGGGATCTGAACATGGTAGCTCTTACGGTTTACGCAATACATCGGCGCATAAGTTTGGTTTAGACTATGCAGTTTGCGAAAATTTGATTGCCCGGATTGGCTATATCTATGCTCCCGAAACAAACAGAAGATCGCAAGCCTTTTTGGATGTGATCTGGAACGTCCCAGAAGAAAACTTCCTCACTCTCGGTGCTACAATGCAATATAAGTGCTGGGAACTCGATGCGTTCTTTGTGCATGGCTTCGAGCGCAAGGTGAAAGGACCAATCCCCCTCTTTGAAGGCGGTGGTAAGGTGTGGCACAAGCGCAGCATCAACGTCTTTGGTTTGGGAATTAGCAAACCGTTTTAAATTGCGTACCATTTTTAAACGCAAAGGCGCAAAGTCGCAAAGGTTTTTTAAAAGTTAAGAATCACCTTTGCTTTCCTCTTTGCGCCTTTGCGTCTTTGCGTCTAAAAAATGCATCACTTGATTATGAACATATCAGAATATGGCACCTGGCAGTCGCCGATCACCCCTGATCTGACTGCGCGCGGGGAAAAAAGCGCGCGTTCAACCTATATTGTTGTGGATGGCCAAGAAATCTACTGGACCGAGTCGCGCCCGCTGGAAAAGGGGCGCACCGTCGTCATGCACTGTACTCCTGATGGCAAGCTGGAGGAGATGACCCCTGCTGGTTTTGATGTGCGCACCAAGGTGCATGAATATGGGGGCTTGAGCTTCACTGCACATCGTGGAACGCTTTACTTCATCAATAGCAAGGATCAATGCCTTTATACGCAAGGGAAAGCCCTCACACAAGAGGGGATACGCTTTGCAGAGCCTCTCGCAACGCCCTTTGGCCTCGTCTGCATCGCTGAAGAGAATAAGAATAATTATCTCGCCCTGGTGGACCCTGAAACGGGAAAGTCCACTCCTCTGGATCGTGGCCACGATTTCTATGCCAGCCCTACTTTAAGCCCCGATGGCAAAAAACTAGCCTGGCTCACCTGGGACCACCCCAACATGCCCTGGGATGGCACCAAACTTTGGGTTGCAGAATTCGAAGCTGGCAAACTTCTCCACAAAACCTTGCAAGCCGGCTCTTCCCATGAATCGATTTTCCAGCCGCAATGGTCGCCTAAGAGCAATCTGTATTATATCTCCGATCGCAGCGGATGGTGGAATATCTACGCGATGGAAAATGAAAATATCTGTCCCAAGAATGCTGAGTTTGGACTGCCTCAGTGGGGCCTTGGCATCTCTACGTGGCGCTTTACAGGTGAGGGTGAACAGATCATCTGCTCTTTTCAGGAAAATGGCGTAGGCAAGTTAGGACTTCTAGATCCCGCCAAGAAACAGCTGGAGGTTTTAGATCTGGGAGGGACGGACTTTGCTCAAATTGCAGCAGGGAAAGGGTTCGCCGTATTTTTGATGGGGTCAAAAGACGCGGCGCGAAGAGTCATGAAATTGGATCTAAAAACAAAGCGTTTAACCGCAATCGACAAGCCTACAGAAAATCTTATCGGCAAGGAGTACTTCAGCATTCCTCAATCGATTTCCTTTCCATCAGCTAATCAACGCAAGTCCTATGGCTATTTCTATCCGCCTCGCAATCCAAACTACCAAGCTCCAAAGGGTAGCTTACCTCCTCTGATCGTGATGAGCCATGGCGGTCCAACGGCTGCCGCAGACCCCGTGCTCAACCTGCGGATGCAGTACTGGACAAGCCGCGGCTTTGCTGTTCTCGATGTCAACTATGGCGGGAGCACGGGGTTTGGTCGCGCTTATCGCGAAAGTTTAAGGGGCCGCTGGGGGCAAGTCGATGTGGAGGATTGCTCTTACGGGGCGCTCTATTTGGCACGCGAGGGAAAAGTTGATCCAAAAAAAATTCTCATTCGAGGAGCGAGCGCTGGAGGGTATACGACGTTGGCCGCCTTGGCCTTCACAGATACCTTTGCAGCAGGGGCAAGTTACTATGGCGTTGCGGACTTGGAGCTTTTGGCAAAAGACACCCATAAATTTGAGGCCTATTACTTAGAAAGCTTAGTGGGTCCTTATCCTCAGGAAAAACAAGAGTACTATCGGCGCTCGCCTTTGCATCATGCCGCCAAGATCACCTGTCCGGTCATTTTCTTTCAGGGAGGAAAAGACAAAGTCGTTCCCCAAAATCAAGCGGAGAAGATGTTTCAGGCGCTAAAGGACAAGGGCCTTAAAACTGAGTTAATCCTCTATCCGGACGAAGAACATGGCTTTAGACAGGCGGAAAACGTACAGGATTCCCTAGAGAAAGAGCTTAATTTTTACCTTGACGTTCTAAAATAATCTTCAAAAGCGGTTTCAAGGGTACTCCTGGAGCTATTTTGCGTGCAAATAGCATGCCTTCTGCCTTTGCTTTGCGTAGGAGGTTGAGATTGAATTCTGAGGCATCTTCAAATTGATAAGGGTGCGAATCCTTACCCAACTGAAAATCGACAAAGGTCGTCTCTCTTCTTTCGACTTCTCCATTTTCTAAACATCCATAAAAGCTAAAAAGGCTTGCCATATAGGCTTCACAGGTATGAGGATGTTTTTGCACCTGTTTAAGAACGAGATCATCTTGGCACATCAAGCTGGCGTGATGGCGGTTAAGGATGACCCATTCTGAATGGACATAGCGGTGTTCTTTGGGAAGTTCGATCACCTCGCGTGCATTGTCCTCAGGCCACCAAGGATGCCAATAGATCATGTAGGTGCGATTATCTTTCGTGACATCGCGGTAAATCTCTTTCAGAGGACGTAAGGGGATATGCGATTCAGAGAGTAAAATGAATTTGTAATTATTTGGATCAGCAAGCGCTCGCCGCAGAAGACGACGCCAGGCGTTCATGTGATCTGACCAAGTGGTGTGTTTCAATCCGGGAATGACAAAAGTATGAAAAAAAGGGCATTTGACGTGCTCCCTAGGATGTAGGTAGACGGTGAAATTTTTGGCATCTTTCATCAGCAACAGTTTCCAGAGTTCAGATTGATTGAGATCGCTCTGTGTCAAAAAGAGGAGAGCGACCTTTTTTTGCTCTTTGGCTTGGAGCCCGGCATGAAAGACGATTAAAATTAAAAATAGTAAGCGTAAGATTTTCATAGATTGCAAATAATACCAAAAAGACATTAAATGGGAACATGTTTAAATATATTCTCTCCATTTTGCTAATAGCTTTAACGCCTTGTTCTGCCAAGTCTGCTTCGATCGTCGACTTTTATAAACCGGTCATTCCCAAGGATAAGCGAGAATCGCGTCTGCTCTTAATTACAGGTTGTGCGCGCAGCGGTACGATGTATACGGCGCGGTTTTTGCAAGCGAATGGGCTCCACGTGGAACATGAGCTCGATGCGCCGGATGGAACGGTGTCTTGGATTATGGCGGTCGATTCCCCGTCGAAGCATTGGCCCTGTCCATGGGGTCCTGGCCCTAGTGGGTTTCGCTACAAGCATATCTTCCATCAAGTGCGCGATCCGCTCAAATCGATTGCCTCGCTGAGCCATGAGCCAAAAAAAGCGTGGGATTACATCTGTGCCTACGCGCCAGAGATCAAAATGGATGATCCCCCTTTAGTCCGAGCGGCAAAATGCTGGTATTACTGGAATTTGAAAGCAGAAAAGAAGGCCCAGTGGACCTATAAAGTGGAAGAGATGCCCCAGGTGGTCGACAAAATGGCGCGCAAACTCGGCGTAAGGCTCAACCCTGCTCTATTAAACTCCGTGCCCAAAGACACCAATTCGCGTCAGTATCATACGACGTGCACTTGGGAAGATTTGCGCCAAATTCTGGAACCTGCCCTATACCATAAAATTCTCAAGCTGGCTAAACATTATGGCTACGACATCGATTCAGCTCCGCGGAATTAAATATCCTGTCCATATTGAAGGTCAGGGCGTTCCCAGCCTCTGCATAGGGATCGGATCGCTTACCCAACGCACCCTCTCCGACCATTTCAAGCGCCATTTTAAAGTTTACGCCACCGACACCTACTGGATTGAGAAAAACAAAGTCGCCGATCCCACCTCCTTTACAATGCAACAGATTGTGGATGACGTCATCGACGGGGCCAACCAACTCAATTTAGAGTCCCCGCTTCTCATCGCGCATAGTTGCTTTGGCATTGTCGCTCTTGAGGTTGCCAAACAAAAGCCTCAACCCTTTAGCGGCGTCCTGCTCATTGCGTCGCCGCCTTGCTGGAACCCTGAATCAATTGCGTTTGCAAGAGACCATTTCGACCGCCATGCTTCGGAGGAGCGCAAAAGCAACGACCGCGCCCGCCAGGCTGCTTACCTGCAGAAGAAGACCCCGCAAGATTCTTGTCTTAATCTAAATGTTTATGAAGCGGATATTGCACGCTACTGGTCTAACTTTCATATAACACGTGCTGAGCTTGAAGAGTTATGGGACGGCATTGAAGTAGATGATGGCCTAGGCCTCCATTTCTACGACACCCTTCTTCCGGCTCACACTCTCCTTTCCTTAGACAAAATTTCCCTCCCTGTTCTCCTCGCCGCCGGCCGCCAAGATTACGACAGCGTGCCTCTGGAGCTCTGGAAGCAATTTCCCAAACCCCCGCTCTTCACCATCCTTGATTGCGGTGACGGCTGTGGCCACTGGCCCCAGATTGAATCGCAACCCCTCTTCGACGAGGCGGTGATCGCCCACTTTGCACAAAAAGTGAGTAAGCACTAGCATAAAAAGTGAGTAAATCGTGAACCCCGCAGCTGAAGCCCTTAGAGCGTACTTGGAACACTTTTATGGTAAAGACTACTGCCTCTCGGCCGAATCTTCCATCGATTTACATTTAGGCAAAACCACTATACCGCAACAGGTTATAGCCATGGCTTCACAGGGACGAGGCAAACCCGTTCCATTGCCTTTTTCAACCTCGCTTCTGATCTACGCCGATCCAGCAAGAATACCTACAGAAAAGGAAGAAGTGCGGGGAATTCAAGTGATGTCGCTTCCCCTTGCTTTGTGCCGGACAACTCCCAGTTTTTTTAGTTTTCAGCCTAAAAATGCTGAAGTCGCTCTTCGCATGGTTTCAACTCCATCCGATTTCATCCGCATCCTTCTTCAAGAGAATTTAAAGGCAGCAGCAGGAAGAATCATTGGAGCTTATCAATTCCTCAAAAATGATCAAATGGCGAAGGAAATAAAAGAAGGGTTAGAAAGCGTGGGCTTTTTTGTACAAGTCGAAAACCCTTTTACAATTCCTCACCCCTTAATCACCCACTTGGAGACGCGCTCTTCGATTGCGGCTCAAATATTCGCGCTGTGGAATGGGTATCGAAAGGATGTGATCGCCCAATTTCCAAAACCACCAGGCTTACCAAAGAATAAAGATGCTTACTTAAAACTCATCCAGGATAAGTATGCGCAAGATGCCTACAACTCCCTCTCAATCGAGGGCTATAGGGTGAGTAAGGAATTGGTAAAACAAGTCTCTGACAATCACTGGAACCCAGATCAAAATCAGGAAGACAAAAACTCACGCGATGCCCTCGCAGCCCGTGGATACTATGAAGCCTTTCAAGAAGTCCGCCAATCTGTGCAAAAAATTCTGCAAAAAGCAGCTCCTGGAGATGTTTTAAAAGAGGATCTAGCGCGTTGGTATCAAAAGTTATTTGCCCCTGCAGCGCAAGTGGGGATCATTTCTCCTCAGGATTTATTTGGGTATCGCCGTGGACAAGTCTACATTCGCAATTCACGGCACGCTCCTCCAGCCAAAGAGACTCTTGTAGATGCTATGGAGGCCTTTTTCAAATGTGTGAAAGATGAAGAACATCCTGCGGTGAGAGCTGTCCTAGGCCATTTCGTATTTGTCTATATCCACCCTTACATGGATGGCAATGGAAGAATTGGGCGGTTCATCATGAATGCGATGCTCGCTTCAGGCGGTTATCCGTGGACGATCATTCACGTCGAAAACCGCGACCGCTACTTTGCAGCCTTAGAAAAGGCGAGCATTGAAGAGAGTATCGTTCCCTTCACGCAATTCATCAAAAGCGAGCTGGAAGCTTAACGTCGTACTCCTACCTTTCACATTTTTCCCCGGGAAAAACGTGGTGATTTTCACGTTTTATACAGGGAATATTGTGAAAATAGGCCGTTTTTGTTATACATAAAGCATGAAACGGGATCTCTATAATAAGCTGTTAGAGTGGAAAAAGGATCCCGCCCGTCAACCGCTTTTGCTGCAAGGAGCAAGGCAGGTAGGAAAAACCTATCTTTTGAAAGAGTTCGGACGGAGAGCTTATCCTCAATACTGTTACATTAATTTTGAAGAAACTCCTGAGTTTAAAGCCTTCTTTGAAGCTGATTTGAAACCGCACCGCATCCTGCGCGATATTGGCATTCAATTGGAAATGAAGATTGATCCCGTCTCAACTCTAATTATTTTTGATGAAATTCAACAATGTCCCAATGCTTTAACTGCCCTAAAGTATTTTTCCGAACATGCTCCTGAATATCATGTAGTTGCAGCAGGATCTCTACTCGGCGTAAAATTATCTGGTGCGCGTGGTTTTCCCGTGGGAAAGGTGCACTTTATGCATCTATATCCGATGAGCTTCTTTGAGTTTCTAGATGCCATAGGCAGGCCCAGTTTAAGAAAAATGCTCGAAGAAATAAAAACATTTGAACCCCTTGCAGAGCCCCATCACTTGCAATTGCTAGGTCTGCTCAAGATCTATTTGTTTGTAGGTGGAATGCCAAAATCTGTTCTACGCTATACTGAAACCGAAGATTTTGGCGTTGTACGTGAAACACAAGAGGATATTCTTAAGGCTTATTTGCAAGATTTTGCCAAGCATGCGCCTCCTTCGCTTGTCATGAAAATCACACAAGTGTGGGGCTCGATACCTATTCACTTAGGGAAAGAAAACAAGAAGTTTGTCTTTTCTGCCATTAAAAAAAGTGCACGCGCTAGGGATTACGAAGAAGCCATCCAGTGGCTCTTGGACGCGGCGTTAATTTACAAAGTTCTTTCTATCACAACACCAAAATTGCCCTTATCGAGTTATGGGGATCATGAAGCTTTCAAAGTCTATCTTTTAGATGTGGGACTTTTATGTGCCATGAGTCGACTCCCTGCGCGTGTTATTGTGGAAGGCGATCAACTCTTTATGGAATTTAAGGGATCACTTACAGAAAATTACGTCGTACAAGCATTGACTGCATCTCATGGAGGTGTTCTCCATTATTGGACAAGCACCCGCGAGGCTGAAGTTGATATTCTAGTGGAATACGAGGGTGAACTTTTTCCTTTGGAAGTAAAATCGGGTACTTCGACGAAAAAGAAAAGCCTGCTTGTATATAAAGAAAAATATTACCCACGCATCATTTCCAGGGCTTCTCTCATGAATCTCATACAAAGCGGCGATCTATGCAACTATCCTCTCTATTTAATCAGCCGCTTTCCCTTGATTGAACCTTCACAAGCTTAGCTTTTTTGGCAGTAGATGCGGAAGGCGGGGTGGGTTTGGTAGGCGTGATGGGTCTCGACAAGTTCAAATGAGAGGAGAGTGAAATGGGCGCTTTCAAGCAGCTGCTTCAGCTCCTCTTCATCGTAATAGGACCAAAATTTCTCATAGTCACCGTAGCGGAGATCTTTTTCCAACACTTCTCCCAAGCCCTTTTTAAAGGTGAGGTAGAAGGTGCCCTTCTCTTTTAAGAGCGCGTGGATGGCTTGTAGCACTGCTGGCAGCCCTTTTTTGGGAATGTGTAGCAGGGAATGGCAAGCCCAAGCGCCATCAAAGGAGGCGGGAGGAAATTGCAGCTTCTCGATGTCCATGAGGTGAAATTCAGCACCCGGAGCTTTTTTCTTTGCAATCTCGAGGAGATTGGAGGAAAAGTCAATGCCGACTGTCTGGAATCCCTTGTCGCAAAATATCTTGGAATCTCTTCCAGAACCGCAGCCAATGTCGAGGATTTTACCACCGGAGGGAAGATACGCAACAAAGCGATTGATCGATTCAATAGGAGCTAAATCCGCTACATTCTGGGTAAATTCTTTAGCAGTGGCTTGGTAGCTTTCCTGCGTGATCGTTTTGTATTCTGTGCGAGTCATAAGTTAGTTACAAGTGTTGTTAAATTTTAAGCGCGTCAGAGGCAAACAGGTGCACGGAATATTCAAAAACTGTTTTGCTGTTATCTGAGTGCACCATATTAATGTCCTTAAGCAAGTCAATGAATGAAGTTACATGCTTGAGGTAAGCTATCGGAGGGTAGGAACCGCTGTGCTGATCCAGTAAATCCCACTTTTCGCCTACAATTTTTTTAAGTTGTTGCACTAATGGAGTTGATTTTTCCAAAAAAACACGATGCTCTAAGGAAGTAGGTCTTCTATGTATAAGAAGCATGGGGAAGAAAGGAGTTGGGGTAATGAATGTATTTTTATAGAGATTATAAACCTCTACTAAAAGATTTATGTCAAACTGACTTCTAAGATTGTTGATTTGAGTGCTATTTTTTTCTAGATAAGAACTCATGTTTAGTCTCCTAATGTTTTTTTATTAAAAATAGTAGCATAATTAATAAATAATTAGCCAGCTTTTAAGCAAACGGCGTAGCCGCCATCTTTGCCATCTGGCGTAGGGAGGATGAGGGTTTCGGAGTGGAGCGAGAGGCCGAGTGAGCGGGCGACCTCCTGGTTTTCCTCTGGGAGAATGCTGCAAGTGAGGTACCAGAGCTCCCCACCAGACTTCAGCAGGGATGCAGCATGCTTAAGCAACTTCTTTTGAAGGGCAGCGTGCGCCTCCACGCTTTCTTTATTTAAGCGCCAGCGAGCTTCTGCGCGCTTATTGAGCACCCCCGTATTGCTACAGGGCGCATCGAGAATGATGAGATCAAACTTATCTGCGCTGCTAAATTCTTCACCCCGCTGACAACTCAGCGTAGCCTCGATGCCATACTTGGCGCAATTTTCCTCTATTTGCGCCATTTTTTCAGCCGACACATCGTTTGCAAAGAGCTTGGCTTTAGGAAAATGATCATGGACTGCCAACAATTTGCCTCCTGGTGCAGCACAGAGGTCTAGGATAGCTGTAGGGGCTTGCGAGCTCGCGTTGCACAAACGATCCATCAGATAGGCGGGTGTCCAATTTTGGATATAGGCATCTTTCCTGAGAGCGATTTCTGTGAGCCGCTGCGTCTCATTTAGGCGAACAACAGGGGGTGCCTCCGAAATCCAAGAAAAGGCGGGTTCTTGGTAAAAGCCCTGATCTGCCTGAGGACGCACCCTCAAAGTTACCTGAGGGGGTTTGTTGCCTGTCTCCAAAATCTCTATCACTTTTTCCACCGGATATTGCTTGAGCAAAAGCTGTACGAAATATTCGGGATAAGAGGTGCGCAAGGAAATGGCATGGGGAGTTGCCCCTTGAGGCAGTGAAAGAGGAACATCTTGCATCTTGCGCAAAAGGTGATTGAAAAAGGCAGCCGTAGTGGTATGACAACGCATTTTAGCGATCTCTACGGTCTCATTGACAATCGCAAAGAGGGGAATGCGCGACATATAGAGATGCTGATAAAGCGCTGTGCGCAGCAAAGCTCTTTCTTTAAGCTTAAGGGAGAGTTTATTTTTGCCAGCGAGCTGCACAGCGTAAGCATCTAGCGACAAGGCCATACGCACAGTACCATGGGCAATCTCTTGTGCTAAGCGAAAATCGACATCGGATGGGGAGTGCGAGCGACGCCAAGTCTCCAATGCATCTGAGACAAATTGTTTCTGTTGCAAAGAGCCGTAAACAGCCTCAAAGGCAGCTTCTCTTGCCGTCGTGGGTCTAGTTTGTGTCAAGTGTCAGCCAACGTAGTGCAGTCCATTCTTGAAACCAGCGGTGCAGGTTTTGATAAGCAGCCTTCTGGATTTCCTCATCTTGCGTCTCTAAAAGGTCACAAGCAGCCTCTACGGAGATACCTAGAGCCAATTGGCTGAGCAAAAAATACTCCGCGTTTGAAATTTCTTTCCAATTGATCAGGTTATTCAACGTGCGATAGAGAACGAAATAATAGGGGCGCCCTTTTTGCAATGGAGGAAAGTCATTTTCGATCCAATAATCGGGGTTTTGCTTAAGAAATTCCACCCTAAAGTCGAAGAGATCATAGTTCATGGCAAAAAGATGGACGTGCTTCTGCAGGAAAAGAGGACGATCCATAATGCTCGCAGGATCATTGGGCACAGGCAGATTGTCCATGGAGAGCGCTTTTTGATCGACGCTGGTAAAACTATCGTTAAACGCATTGTCGATCGCAGCAGCATTGAGAATCAGCTCACGGTCTGATTCCTGGTACTCCTCTTTTAGCCACTGGGGCAGACGACTTCCTAAGTGGCTTAAAGACCAATGGTTGGGAGGATATCTGCAAATATAAGGAATGCCTAAGCGCATATTAAAATCGTAATAGCCAAAAAGACGCGTCACCAGTGGGTAGATATCGTGCAGGGCATTCAGCAAGCGCCACCAGTACTGCTGGTTGTAGATCTGGATACGCGCAGCAGGCTTCAGCGTTGGACTTGGCACAATATAATCACAAGCCTCCTCTTCCATCGGCCGGCCTTCTGGCGATAGAGGCATCATGCGGCTATTCTCATCGACTGGCCTGCCGATAATGCTTCCAAACCATTTTTGCACTTTTAGGAGTCTAGGCGGAGATCGGGGATCGAAAGTCACGACAAAGACTCCTGCATAGCCACATCGAGGCTCTTTTGAAACGCTTTGGCCTTGAGAGCTTCTTTCCAGGTGTCTTGAAAGCTAATGAAATTGTCATCCCACTCAAGCAGGGTCGACACACCACCTGTGCGGGGATAGACGTCTGCATAAATCGCCCACACTTCATCTTTGACGTAATTGTCATGGGTGTCCAATACATAGTCGCCATGGTCGGTATGCCCGGCAAGATGAATTTGTACCACGCGATCTAAGGGGACATTTTGATAGTATTCCTTGGGATTAAAACCATGATTGCGGCTCGACACATAGATGTTATTCACATCTAGCATCATGTAGATATTTGCACGCTCGACAATTGTGCTATAGAATTCCCATTCGGTCATTTCATCTTCTCGATAAGCGACGTAGGAAGACAAATTTTCAAGCGCAAAAGGGATTTCCAGATAATCCTGAACGATTTTGGCGCGCTCCACCACATAATCGATCACTTCTTGAGTATAGGGTAGAGGCAGTAGGTCGTGATAATGGGCTCCTGGCAGCCTTCCCCAGCACAAATGATCGGATACCCAAGGCGTTTTGGTCTTCTTTGTCAAAGCCTTAAGTTTTTTTAAATACTCAAAATCGAGCGGGTCGGGACTGCCTATGGCCAAAGAGACGCCATGCTGAACGACAGGGTAGCGCTCCAGGATTTTTTCCAGATTTTCGATCGGCTTACCGCCATCGACCATGAAATTTTCGCTGATGATCTCAAACCAATCCACAGCAGGTTGATCGCGAAAAATTTCCTCATAGTGAGGAATGCGGAGCCCCAACCCGATACCTAGGTTAGGGATATTTTTGGGGGCCATATTACTTAGTCATGTTAGCGCGTTTTGCGTTCATTTTGTCGTAAACGAGTTTCACTGCCAAATTCTTATCCGAAACAGCGCAGATGCCCTTGCCAGCGCAATCGCCTTTCCCTGCGCAGGAATTTTTTTCCGAACGGCAGGCGTTGAGGTTTTTGCACTCATTTGATCCCTTACAGGAATTGCTGGCCACTTTTAAGGCTAGCGCTTTTCCTTCGGGGCTTAAACTCTTGTACATTCTGATGCCATTATCATTGAGCTCGCGTAAAAGCTCCTGTTCGGTCATCAGATGATAATTCATGCTGCCTTCGTTCTTATCACCAGGAGGCTGATAGGGCGATTTATCAGGATCGACATCTGCAGTTAATCCGCCGCAACCGCCTTTGCCCTTACAAGCATCTTTAAAGTTGCCACAACCGCCCTTGCCTTTGCATTTGTCGACAAAGCCAGGACATCCATTTTTTCCTAAACAATGAGAAGAGGGCGACGCTTTTTCAAAATTATAATTATCAAAGGAATCTTCTCCCATCGAATCGGCAGTCACTTGATTGGAAATTAGCAAACCGCTCGTGATGCCTAAGACGGCAAGTTTTTTTAGATCGCGCTTTTTCATAAACCCTCTCATTTCAAGAAAAATAGGTCGGCTCCTCGTGGGAACCGACCATTGACATCTTAAGAATATAGAGTTCCTAAGGTGGCTTACTTATTCATGCTGTTGCGTTTTTCTGCCATTTTCATTAATGCAACTTTAACTGCAAGGTTTTTATCTGCGAATGGGCCTTTTGATTTGCCAGCGCATGCACCTTTGCCAGCGCAGCTATTTTCAGACGTTTTGCAGGAGTTTAACCCTTTGCAGCTGTTTTTGCCTTTGCAATCTTGGCTAGCCAATTTGAGGGCCAAAGCCTTGCCTTCTGGGCTCAAGCTTCTATACATTGTCTTGCCTTGATCATCCAATTGCTGGAGCAACTCGCTCTCTGACATTTGTTTTTGGGTCATGGTGCCACCGCTGTTGGAGGAATCATTATCCGCGGTGAAATAGCGCGAAGGAGAATTGACATAACCTTGGGTATTATCTTTCAGGCCGTTATTGCTGTTTTGTGGAAGGGCGTTGGGATTATTTCTTTGCGTCGAAGGAAAATTTTGTTGTGAGTTTTGCATGCCTGGTTGTTGTGTGCTTCCGGAATTATAGTAATAGTTTTGTTGGGGTTGGCTGTTCATTGTCGATGAACCGTCGTTGTAATTGGTGGAGGAAGAAGGATAAGTAGAAGGATTGCTATTGAAAGTAGAAGAACCTTCTGCTGTAGACCCATCTTGTCCATACCAGTTTGGACTTGTGCTAGCGCTGCAGGAATTGGAGCTTTGGGAGTAATAGGTTTGGCTTCCGTAAGGGGATGAGCCAGCTGAGCAGGAGTTTTCTGGAGCGTAGTAAGATTGGCTGCTGTAAGGAGAAGTGCTTGCGCCACAAGTCGCTCCTAAGAAGTTGGCAGTTCCGCCAAAACCTGCACTGAGCGTGCCAGAAGCTAGGGTAATTCCCCCTGTGATACCCATGAGGGCTAATTTCTTCAGATCAATTTTTTTCATAGACAACCTCCGTAAAGTTTGTTTTTACTTTTCTTGTTCAAATAATTTCTATCTAACATCCAGACGCAGATGATGCAAGATTTTTTTTGAAAACCGTGAGAATTCCTGAAAATAACGCTTAATAAAAAATCTTTATTAGTGTATAATCCAAATTCACTGTAATAAATTATCTCAAATGTATGAGCTTGCATAATCGTTCCTTTTATTTAACTGCCGCATTTCTTTGGTTGGGCCACTTCTCTGTGGATGTCATGATCGGTTTTTGGGCTGTTTACAAGACGATCGCGCATCTCGATCTTGCGATGGCGGGTTTGATCTCGGCTTTATGCGCTTTTCTCGGCGAAGGAATGCAGATCTTGTTTGGCCCTTTAAGCGATCGTGGGCATCGCAAACTTTTGATCATGGGTGGCCTCCTCGCTACAATAGCAAGCACCTTTTTAGCTTATACAACCCATTATGGCTTACTCTGTCTGCTCTTTTTATTGACCTGCCTCGGGTCTGGAGCCTTCCACCCCGCCGCTGGAGGATTGATGGGTTCTTTATCCCCGCACCGCAAAGGCTTGCTTATCGCCCTCTTTGCCACAGGGGGGACCATGGGCATGGCCATGAGCCAAATCATTTTTACTTACTCCTTTTTTGGCTGGGGTGGACACACAGCCCTATTAGCTTTTCCCATTTTGGCTTTGGTCTTGATGATCTTCCTCTTTCGCTTGCCAGAGCCACCACCCTCTGATGCATCTGTGAAGCACTCTTTCAGCATGCGCCAGCTGCTTGCCTTTTTTAAAATACCCGCTTTGCGCAATCTCTATATCTCACAAGTGTGCAACCAGACTCTCCTCTGGGGGTCGATCTTTTTTCTGCCTGACATTTTGACGATGAGAGGGTATGATTCATGGATCAGTTTGGGCTTCGGAAACTTTATGTTTGTTTTAGGGGCTAGTATCATGATGATTCCTGCTGGCTATTTTGCCGACCGCTATTCCTGTCGCAAAGTGATCTTAGCTTCCCTAGGACTCGGGACCCTGCTTTTCTATTTCTTTTTATTTTCGCCCTTTCTCTCTAGCCCACTCCTCTTAGGCGTGCTTTTCTTGTTAGGTGCCAGCATCGGAGTGGTCAACCCCATTGCTGTAACACTCGGACAAAAGCTCACTCCTGCCAACCCCAGCATGGTCTCAGCTTTTCTTATGGGAATGGTCTGGTGCGTTTCTGAGGGTTTAGGTCAGGGTGGAGGGGGTCTACTCACCAAATTGTTTACCGACGACGCACCTGCAAGGGCTTTAGCGATCATGGGAGTTGCTTTTCTCATCGGCATGTACGCCGCCCTGAAACTCCCTGCAGAAGAGCAAACCTTTGCACAGGCTAGCGAAACTACTAATTAATAGGTTCATCATGCGTTATCTCTTGGCTTTTCTTCTCTCTCTAACTCCCTTAGTCGCTGAAGAAAGTAGCGTAACAAAGTTGCGAGGGCAAAGGCCCAACTGGATTTCTGAAATTGTCGAAAGGCACGGCAACGGATCTCCCAAAACGCTAATTTTTTATGAGCCTGTGCCAGGCGAGCAAAAAAATAGCCCTGTCAAGCAACTCGTCTATCATGCGGATGGAACTTTAAGCCAAGAAATTGACCTCATCGTCAAACCCTTAGGTGTACTTTTCCACGGGCCCAGCGTTTTATATGCTGACAATGGCACAGTGGAACGAATCGAATTTTATCAAAAGGGGCTTTTAGAAGGCCCCTCAAAAACATATTATCCTTCTGGGATTCTTCGCAGCATCGTGAACTACAAACAAGGCGAAATGGAAGGCCCCTCTGAAACACATTCCGAAAATGGACGCGTAGCTGAAAAAGGAAACTATCACAACGGCAAACGCGAAGGCAATTGGCAGCTATTTTATGAGGATGGACAACCCTCAGCAAGTTATACCTACCGCAAGGGGCTTTTGGAAGGAGAAGCCTTAGAATGGCATCCCGACGGTGGGCTTAAGGCCACCACCCATTATCGTCAAGGCGTTTTGCATGGAGAACCCAACTATATCGCCTTAAAGCGGTTTCATGACACGCACACCATCGCCGAAATGCAAGATTTTCGCAGCGGATCGCCCATTGGTGCGCACACGCGCTATTATCCAAATGGGTCCCTACACTACAGCGTGAGTTATCTGGTTGGGAAAAAGAACGGGCTTGAACTGGAGTATCTCGAAGATGGCACTGTTATAGCGCAAGGGGAATGGAAAAACGGCAAGCCTCTAGGAGAGCACTACCGACTGCACCCTAATGGTCAGCGCGCCTTCACAGGCAAGTTTAATAGCGAGGGGAAGTTGCTCGAACCGATTCGAGAATACCGCGACGATGGCACTCTTAAGGCTCAGTACACTTTGGTCGAGGGTGACTTTGATGGAGCTTACCAGGAGTGGCACCCTTCTGGACAACTCAAGCGCCGCTATCATTATGCCCTAGGCCAGTGGGATGGCTTGCAAGAAGAGTTTCATGACAATGGCCTTCCGAAAATGCGCGTTACCTATAAAACGGGTGTCAAGGAAGGACCCTATGAAGAATGGTACGCCAATGGTCAAGCTAAGAGCAGCACTTTCCTAAAAGATGGCTTGCAGCAGGGTGTCAGTAAAGATTGGTATGAAAATGGCAAGCCCAGAATCTTGCAGACGTTCCAAGATGGCAAGCGAGAAGGCAAATGCCAAGAGTGGGATGAGACCGGACATTTAGTCTTTGAGGTCAATTTTGAAAAGGATCAACCCGAAGGATTGCTTCAGGAGTGGTATGAAGGCGGTAAATTAAAACGCAAGGCCACTTATGTACAAGGCCTCTTACAGGGCAATGAGGAGTCCTTTTTTCCCGATGGAAAGCGAGCTGAACTTGCGACTTACGTCAATGGGATTTTGGATGGGGAATTTACTGTTTGGTTTGAAGATGGGGAGGTGCAACATCAGCGCCATTACCACCTTGGCAAGGCAGAAGGCACGCAAAAAGAGTTCTACCCGCTAGCAGAGGGTCAATCCAAACCCCAAATTGCCAAGATCATCCATTACCAAGATGGCCTTTTGGATGGGGAGCAGCGCAGCTACTTTCCCAATGGTGCTCACCGTTCGATCATCACCTACACGCAAGGCATACTAAATGGGCGCAAAGCTGCTTGGGATGAAGAGGATGACCTTCTCGAAGAAGCGCACTATAAAGACGGCAATCTTGAGGGAAAATACTACGCTTTAAGAGAGGATGGCTCTGAAGTCATCTATCACTACCAAGACAATCAGCTGCATGGGATGCATCAAATTTACTACCCGATGGACGAATTCTTTGGGCGCGTCAAGGCCTTAGAGTCCCACTATGTCAATGGCTTATTGGAGGGCGAGGCGCTCGAGTATAATGAAGCCGGGACGAAAGTGGCCTCCACGCACTATAAAAAAGGGCTCAAAGAGGGTCCTGTAGCCCGATTTGATGATGAAGGACGCTTGACTCACGCTGCCAACTATCTAGAAGGTTGTCAACATGGTTTAGCCAAAGAGTTTTTCGTCACAGGCAAAGTAAAAAAAGAGGTCTCCTTCCAGAAAGACAAGAAGCATGGCGAAGAAAAGGTGTACCATGATAATGGAACACTGGCTGCCTCGCGCACTTATCTCAACGGTCTCTTGGATGGCCTTGCGCAAGAATGGACGGCGAAGGGCATTCTCATTTTTGAAGGAGAGTATCGCCTTGGCAAGCGGCATGGGATGTTTAACAAGTATGATGAAAATGGTTTCCCCCGCGTTTTGCAAACCTATGTGGATGATGTTCTAGTGGATAAGAAAAAAGGAACCCCTTGAAAGGAATCTATGAAATGTTGGAAATGCGGCGCTGACAACGAAGACCCTCCTGGCGGAAAACTCTCCTTTCGAGCCACTTGCGAAAAGTGCCACGCCTGGTTGCACTGCTGCAAAAATTGCAAAAACTACGCCCCTGGCCGCCCCAACGATTGCGCTGTCCCTGGGACGGAGTATATCGCGGACCGGGAAGCGAACAACTTCTGCGACGAATTCCAGCTTTTGGGTCAAGGTCCCGCCAAGAAGGTGGATCCCAAGGATGTCGCCCGCCGACTCTTTGGTGAGGGGTAGTCTCTAGAGCCCTTCCTATCCTGTTGTATTAAAATAATGATTATCATATTCCGAGGAATAGAGTTAACTAGCTTATGGAGGAGCCTATGTTGAAGTACAACTCAATTGCTACGGCATTTGCTGCAGTGCTCGTCGGGGCAGCAGCAGTCTCTGCACAGCTCGATACACCTAAAGTTGATGATTCTTACACCATGATCAAGCGCGATCTCATGAAAAACCCCAATGCTCCCGCCGTCGAAGATACGGAGAAAATGACCATCGTGGAAGTCATTGGCGCAGACCCCTCGTTTTCTACCTTGAATGCAGCCTTAAAAGCTGCTGACATGTCCCGCAAATTACAAGGGGCTAAAGCAGTCACCTTGTTTGCTCCTAACGATCAAGCCTTTGCTAAAATGTCGCCTAACGCACTCACCGATTTGCTAAGACCGGAAGCCAAAGCAAAGCTGCGCAATATCCTCGCCTATCATGTGATTCCTGGCAAAATTGAAGAAATGCACACTGGAAAAGTTAAAGCATTAAACGGAAAAAACTTAGACATAAAAGTTGACGATGTTGGCAATATCACCGTTAACCATGCAAAGGTGCTCAAAACCATCGAGACCTCCAATGGGACCATTTACATCGTCGATACAGTGATCATGCCTTGAAGAAAGGGAGAAGCTCTGGGGGGATAAACCCCTGGAGATTTCCTCCGGCCAAATAGATCTCTCGCACTAGCGTCGAACTGATAAAAGCAACGGCTGGGTCGGCCACCAAAAAGATCGTATCAATCCCCGACATCTGCTTATTGGCTGTTGCCATCGCAAATTCATGACTCATATCCGCACCTGGCCTTAAAGACCGCACCAAAAGGTCCACTTTGTGCTTTTTGGCAAATGCAACGAGCAAGCCCTCAATGGGAATAACTTCAACATGCGGCAGTTTTTTTGTGGCAAGTTTCACCATCTCTTCACGCTTTGTTAAGGGAAACACAGGGCTAGCCTTTGTCACATTATCCGCAAGCCCCACGTACACCTTGCCGCAAAGCTTAGCTGTCCTTTCAATGATGTCTAGGTGGCCAAGCGTCATGGGGTCGAAGCTGCCTGCAAATAAAGCTGTTTTCATTTCTTCTCCCCTTTTTGAAACTGTAGCAAGGTGGACCGCCCCATTTCTCTTCTGCTCAAGAGTTTCAGGGTAGTGAGAGTGGCATATTCTCCATGGCCTCTGCGCGAATCCTCGACGAACAACATGCCCCCATCCGCTAGTAAATTGCTTGCATCCACAAGACTTACGACTTTTTCACTGAATTCTGCCTCGTAGGGTGGGTCAGCGTAAATAATATCGAACTTCATACCCGCTTTATTTAACCTCTGCATCTGTGCGAAAACATCCCCACAAATGACATCAGCTTGAGTTCGGCTTTCGAGCGTAGCCAGATTCTCGCGAATGCATTTTGCACTTGTGCGATCATTCTCTATGAAAGTAGCATGTTTCGCTCCACGGCTGAGAGCTTCTAATCCCACTGCGCCAGAACCAGCAAAAAGATCGAGGAAGCGCGCCTCTTGGATATAGCTTTGGCAGATGTTAAAGAGGGATTCGCGCAGTTTGTTGCTAGTAGGCCGGGTCGTTAGTCCTTTGGGTGTCACTAGAGGACGATTCTTGAATAAGCCTGAAATGATCCGCATTATTAAAAGACAACAGGTATTTGGTACATTTGCAGCAACTGTTTCGCGTTCTCTAAATGGGCGGTATTGTTATCTTTCAGATACTGATCGTAATTTTTGTAAGCCATCTGCATGGCTAATTTTTTTTCTAAAGCCATGGGATCGCCAGGACGCCCTTTTTCGAAAGAGACTAACTGTTTGATATCTAAATATTTATCATAATATCTTCCCTGAAAGAAGACATGAAAGTCAGAGAGCCGATTGATCGTTCCATACACGACAAAAGGGCTATTTTCATAGAGGTTGGGAAGAAAGGCGTTGGGGGGATAGACGCCAATCTGAACTCCTGCGACTTTAGTAATCGTCGAAACCGTGATATCTTTTCCGATTGGATTGCGAATGGCTTGAATCAATTTGAACAGCGTCGATTCAATCCCTTTCTCTGCAGCTGTGTAAGTTAAATTCCCTTTGTTAAACACGCTTAACAGGTCCAAGAGAGCTAAGTTGTTTCCCTTCCCTGCCGCGATGCTATAAAGCGAAACTTTACCCGTATTTTGACGCGTCCAATTCGCGATCATCTCGCGCTGCTTGTCTGGCTTAAGGAAAGTGTCGCCATCGGACAAAAGAATGGCTGTATTGACTTCTGTCTCTGCCACTGCCGAAGGGATGATTTTACCAAGCGAAGAATAAAGATCTGTCGTTGAGAACATCCCCCCGTTGTGTTGCTTGGATAAAAAGGCTTGCGCATTTTGCACATTGATGGGGTTCCAGGGCATATTGTATTTGGCCACTGCCTCTACAGTATCATCAAAGAGCAACACGTTGAACGTATCCCCTGGATGCAGCATTGTGAGGGCTTTTGAAACAGCCATTTTTGTGAGGTCATATCTTTGATTTTTGATGGAATGGGAGCGATCGATGAGAAAGAAGTAATTTTGCGCGATCCTTTTAAA
>Ga0206912_1012_pt4 | contig 37388 bp, 33 predicted proteins | sample Alteio_BWOrgHeat_75_FD_152933 | JGI IMG/M metagenome (GOLD analysis project Ga0206912, IMG submission 152933) | Enriched cells from forest soil in Barre Woods Harvard Forest LTER site, Petersham, Massachusetts, United States -... | ecosystem: Environmental > Terrestrial > Soil > Temperate forest >... | reverse complement strand
TTATCTTCTTTAGGTTGCGCTCTCCTGCTGGAAAACTGTGGCTACAGCGCAATCTCATCAAGGTTCCTGTAATTCGCACGTTGATTGTGCAGACCTCACTCGCCCGTTTTACGCGCACTATGGGCACGCTTCAGCAGGGCGGTTTGACGATGATCGACTCGATGCAGATCGCACGCGATGTGATGGGCAACGTCGTGATGGAAGAGGAGATGAAGAAAGCGGAAGGCAAAATCGTCGAAGGAAGCTCGCTCAGCGCTGAACTCAGCCGTTCTAAATGGATCCCCATGATGGTGTCGCGCATGCTTTCGGTGGGTGAGGATTCGGGGACCACGACGGTCATGCTGAACAAGATCGCAGACATTTATGAAGAAGATATTGAAAAAACACTCGACCGGGTGATGGCCTTAGCCCAACCGGTCATTTTAGTTTTTATGGGCACTGTCATTGGCGTCGTCCTGCTCGCCATTCTATTGCCAATGACAGACGTCAGCGCATTCACTATATAAGGAGTTTCTATGAAAACACTAAAAAGAAGATGCATCACTTTGATCGAGATCATGATCGTGATGTTTTTGATCGCTGTGATCACAGCCGCTGTGGCGATCAACATCACAGGCAGTCTTGACGAAGGGAAAGCTTTTAAAACTAAAACAAATATTGAAAAATTAGAAAGCATCTTAAACTTGATGGTCGCCGATGATCCAAACCTCATGAGCACGGTCTCGAGCCAATGGAAGGAATTGATCAGAAGGTCCCCTTTGGTGCCAGATGCAAATGCCCTGAGTAGAGATGGATGGGGATATGATTATGAGGTATGGGTAGATGAAAATGGTGTTGTCAAAGCGCGTTCACGCAAGTTCGACGAGTACGCCAAAACCCATCAAACGCTATTTAAATAAGCGTTTTATTACTCTGATCGAAACGCTGCTGGTGTTGGCCCTCATCTTTATCATCGTGGGTGCCATGGGGCTCAATATCCGCAGCTTGCTGAAAGAGCAGCGCTTCAAAGCGGAAACCTCTTTGGTGGTCGATACTCTAAGGCTAGCGCAAGACTTGATGCTGATTGCGGAAAGCGATGCGCATGTGCGTTTTGCACCGGATAAAGAAAGTGGCGGCATCCTTTATTGGATCGAGCTGGAAAAGCCTTTGACGAAAAGCTGGATCCGTGAGTTGGTACGCAAGCGGGCTCCCCTGACAGCTATTCGTTGGGTCGAATTTGAAGAGGCGCAAGGGGGCAGAGTCGCCAATCAGTTCGACCTGCATTTCCTTTCTGGAGGCTCGGTGATGAGTCAGGGCAATTTGCGTCTAGCAAATGCAGATCGACAACCCAGTATGCAGGGATATATCTGTTTGCCTGGTTACCCCGTTCCCCTTGTGCTCTCAAATGCGCCCTGCGAAATAAAGAAGCAAACGGAGCTGGAAAAGCTGACCTTTTATACGCAGCGTGAAATCTTTGAGCGGGAGCAAAAAAATGCGCTTAAGCAGTAGAAGATACATGATGCTGCTGGAAGTGATGATCGCTTTTGCGCTGGTGGCTCTATGCATCCTACCGCTCATTTATCCCCATGTCGCAATCTATAGGGCGCAAAGACAGTTTGAACGCAAGGTGCAGCTCGACCATGCTGTCAATTTGCTTTATGGAGAGGTTGTGCAACGCCTTTACCTCAATCGCATTCCTTGGGATCAACTACTGCACGCCTCCTTTCCCGTGGATGAGGCCATGCTGACAAATGCTGGCGTGGACCCCACCCAATACTCCTACGTGGGCAATTATCGATTTACCGAAGAGCTGCATAAGCCCAAAAAACCCGCGCCCTATTCCGTCTGGCTGCTGAATCTCACGTTTAGGTTTGTGCCCAAGGAAAAGACTTCGGCAGAGCCCTTGGAGTATGAGTATGAGGTCTTCATCGTGCGCGATCTCAACAATGCGGGGAGCAAGATCCAATGATTCTCTTGCGTCGTCCTCTCTTCACCTTGATTGAAGCCTTGATTGCCATGGCCTTGACGGTCGTCCTTTTGAGCGTTGTCACGTTTTTTTACCGCGAGCTCAACCTGCTGACCAGCAAAACAGAAGAGGTGCAAAAAGAATCCTTCAAAATGCGCTACGTCGAAAATCGCCTTTCACAGATATTCCCCAAGGCCGTCTCATCCAATACGCGCTACAAGGACTTTTTCTTTTTTACCGTGTCTGACCCTGGCAACTTATTTCTCCAAGGCAGCCCCGTCAGCTTGATTTTTACTTATGACAACGACACGGATAAAAATAAATTGCTCTCCAACCATGTCCTGGGGCGCCTTTTTCTCGATAAAGAGCGACGCTTAAGCCTAGCGACTTGGCCCTCGCGCATTCGCTGGCCTGAAGGGGGCACTCCTCCCATGAAGTTAGAGGTGCTTCTAGATGAGGTCGACGCCTTAAAAATAGAGTTCTTTGTGCCTCCAGATAAAGGCTGGAAACCCAAATTCTTAGGCGAAGAAAAGCAACAAGCAGACAAAAAGGAAGAAAAGGAACCAGACAGTAAAGCGAAAACACCCACTAAGAAGCAGTCTCAACAACAGGCTCCGGCCGCAGAAAAACAAGAAACAGAAGTCAAGCCTGCCCCTGAGGGGACTTGGAAAGAGGAATGGAGTCAGGATTATAAATTGCTGCCGGGATTAGTGCGGCTGAACATAAAGCGTAAAGGTAAGACCCTCATCTACGTTTTTCCGCTCTCCGAAACTAAACGCCAAATTGTGTATACGCAATGAATATAATCCTCTTTGTCACTACTTTGATTATGGCCATGGCGATGTTGACCTATGCCAAGCTGCAGATCTTTCGCAGCTTCAATGTGCTGGAAAGCCAGTTTACCAAGTACATGGAGGACACCGAACGCAGCGCCATCAATCAAGCTGCAGACCGCTGGTATCACACGGTGAAAGCCTCCAGCAAGGGCGGAGGTGAACAAACCAAGAGCTCCGCTCTATCGCGGCTCTCTTTTGCGATCTTTACCGATAAAAAAGAGCAAGCCAAGAAGGAATATCCTCAACTGCGCTATCTCGCCAAGAAGTTGATCTTCGTGCTGTATCACAATACCCCCTTCTACCACCAACTAGAGCGGCAGCGCCCCGACTTCGTGGATGCGATGCTCAACAGCCTGATCATTGCAGAGGGGCTTCCCGATAAGCAAAAGATCAAATCGGCACGCGACCTTGCTAACCTACGCCTACCGGATCCTCTTCTTGACGATGCCCTGTACAAGATGTTGAAAGGGACTCCTTTGCCTGATGTCAAAATTCCCATTCCCACCGCGCCGGTGCCGAAGAAAAGTCGCGTACAGATGGAATTTGCCTCTGCTGAAGATCATGGCGAGGAGGAAGATGATGCCCCTGACGTAGGGCTAAAAGAGGAATACCAATCTCCAATTGGTTACTATTCTCTACTCGATTTCATCACAATGCAAAAGAGCTCCAAAATTCGCGTCTTTTTAGCCCCTGTGCCTATGCTTCAAGCGATCTTTGAAGATCCATCCGTCGTCCCAGCGGTGCTGGAGACGCGTCGTCAGATCTACAATGCCCTAATAGCTGACCCCAAGCAAAAAACGGAGGATCTTTCCAATCAGTTTAAGAAGCAGTTTCTACCGAAAGTTGACAAGAACTTGAGTGAAGCGGTGCTGGATTTTTCGGTCTCTAAGACCAACCCCGCTAACTATGATTAGGAGGTTAGAGTAGAGTTAATGGGCAGCTTAAGCCAGTTCAACAGGATGAGGCGGATGAGTCGGATAGGAAGGATGATGAATGGCGGCTGGATGGCGATCCGCGGTTAGTACGATTGATTGGATAGGTCCAGAACTTATTGGGAGCGAATAGGATCATCGCGATGCGAGGCCCAGTTAGTCAAAAAACACTCTGATACTTATGTTGAAAACCCTTTTTTTTGACAAACCGGGCCTCCGCTTCGCGCTGAACAACCTTGCATTGTCTTGCTAGCGCAATTCAACGCAGGGGTTTTTCCGGACAACTAAAACTACCATCCAGCCGCCCTTCATCATCCTTCCTATCCGACTCATCCGCCTCATCCTGTTTAACCTGGCTTAAGTTGCCCATCATCACTACCCTTCCTTCCCGTCCCATCCGTCCCATCCCCTCTTCCATCCGGTTTTGCGATGAGGACGGAATTGGTTTGGGTCCACAAGGTGCGGTAAAGTAGAGCGGCAGCAATCCATGTCGCAGGAATCGAAAAGAGCAACCCTACGCCAAGGCACAGGAGACCAGCCAGATTGACTAAGATCGAAGCTAACCAAAATCCCAGCATTTTCCAGCCAACGCCTCGCACCGTATTCCAGCTTTCTTCTAGCGCTTGGATCGGCCCCATCTCTTTATCTACGATGAAGTATCCATAGAGACTAAAGCGGATGGCGACGATGATGCCTGGAATGATGAGACAAATTAAGCCGACGAGAATGCAAATGATATACACAATCGTGGCGAGGAAATACTTTAAAATCAGATGCGATTTAGAAAAGAAGGCGGTAAAGGTAACAGGTTTTAAATCGGCATATAATAATGAATAATAAATGGCGCCCAGGGAAAAAATGTAGCCGACGATAGCACTCGATAGGCTATTCGCAGCGGAAATCACCGAAAGATTATTGGTGTTGTTGGTTGGGAAGATGAGATAGATCATGCCCATGAGCAGAGCATATAAGAGAAACAGAACAACTTCTAACCCTAGGATCTGCCAGACATTATTTTTCATAATGTCCCAGCCTTGACCAATGAGCTCCCAAATCGCGAACCGTTTCTTTAGCTTTACATCTTCTGCTTGCGTCATGTTTTCATTTTATCAGATCGCGCTAGAATAAGCAAGAAGGGGATTGAAGCCAAAATGCTGGCTACAGAAATACCCACCATGAGAGGAATCGAAAAGTCATAGACGATCCCCATGAGGACGCTGCCTAAAAACCATGCCAGCCCAAAAAACAGATTGAGCAATCCATAAGCTGAACCACGCCTATCTGGCGGCACAAGTTCAGCTACAAATGCTTTAATTACAGATTCTTGCGCACCCATCCCAAAGCCCCAAAGCACCATTCCAAAAACGGCGGCGTAGAGATTTCCTGCAAAAGCAACCGGTGCCATCAGGGCGCTAAGGAGGGAAACAGCCAGCAAGACCTGAATGCCTAAGCGATCGAAGAGGCGTCCCAAATAAAAGGCGGCCAATCCATCGACAGCCATTGCAATTCCATAAAGTACTGGAATCCAACGGATGTCGATGATGTTTTGCTTGGCATAGTGAAATGCGATCAAGGGAAAATCAATATAGCCGAAAGCAATGCAGCACAAGGCCGCAATGTAAATCCAAAATTGACGCGAATAGCCTTTTGTCTCTACTTTGGCGGTATAAGGCTCCATCAATTCGGGTTTAGGGAACACCATGCGCGTGACGATGAGTAGCAGAATGCAAAGTGTAGCAGGAACGACCATCCAGACTAACCCTAAGCGGTACGTGCCGTTGTAATAGAGTATGAGGGCAATAAAAATGGGGCCGAGGAGGGCGCCTACTTGATCTAACGCCTTATGAATGCCAAAGCCAAGTCCTCTCCCAATATTTTGTGAGGCATAAGAAAGCATCGCATCGCGCGGTGCGGAGCGAATCGCTTTACCCATCCTTTCTAGAATAATGAGGGCTGAAGCTGTTATCCAGGTACCTGAGAGGGCTAATAAAGGAACCGCTGCCACGTTGATGACATAGCCGAGAATGGTCAAAGGCCAATAACCTTTGTAACGGTCTGCAGCTAACCCTGAGAGATAGCGAATGCCATATCCGATGAGTTCACCTGCCCCTGCAACAAAGGCTACGAGGGCTGCGTCCGCCCCAAGTTGTCCAAGAAAGGGGCCGATAATGCTTCTTGCGCCCTCATAGCAGACATCTGCGAGAAGGCTGACAAATCCCAGCAAAATGACAAAGATATAACTACTTCGCTTTAGATCCATAGCGTTAAAAATGCTTGTGCTTAATAGCTGGGTGACAACATACTAATCCGAGTATGAACTTACAGTTTTTGCGCAAAATCTCTTCCTTTACTTATCTCAATATGACGCAGTTCTTGGGCGCCTTGAATGATAATATCTATAAGTTACTGATTGTCTATTTTTTTATTCAAATCGATGGCATCCACAATAGTCACCGCATTTTGGCCAGTACAGGAGCCGTATTTGTTCTGCCTTTTCTACTTTTTTCTATCACCTCTGGAACGTTAGCAGATCGCTTTAGCAAGCGCAATATCATTGTGCTGACCAAAGTGATTGAACTGCTGACGATGATCGGAGGGATCTTTGCCTTTATGTACGAGAGTAAACTCGGCTCCTATGCGGTGTTGTTTATGTTGGCCGCTCAAAGCGCTCTCTTTGGTCCTTCTAAATATGGAATTGTTCCTGAGCTCGTGGGCAACGATAAAATTTCTAAAGCGAATGGGTTGATGACCTCTTGTACTTTTCTCGCGATCATTTTGGGGACTTTTTTGGCCTCCTTTATCCTCGATATCACAGGAAAACACTTTATTGTGGCTACGTTTTTTTGTGCGGGCATTGCCATTCTAGGCCTATTGACGAGCACGATGATCCAGTATACGCCTCCCGCTGGGTCGACAAAAAAGATTAATCTTTTCTTCCTGTATGAGATCTACGGGACAGTGCGCTTGATTAAGCGTGAGCCTTCTTTGCTATTTGCTGTGATTGGATCCTCTTTCTTCTTGTTTTTGGGTTCTTTTGTGCAGCTCAACATGATCCCCTTTGCCGTGCAATCGCTGCACCTTTCGGGTGTGCAGGGAGGCTACCTCTTTCTTCTCACCGCTTTGGGCATAGGAACTGGCGCTGTGATTGCTGGGAAGGTATCTGGCAAAATCGTCGAATTGGGCATGCCCTCTTTGGCGGGTTTGGGCGTCGCGATCAGCTGTTACATGTTGGATCTCTTTTCAAATAACCTCTGGGCCTGTGTGCCTTTAGTGATGATTTTAGGCATGATGGGGGGCATGTATCAGATTCCTTTGGACTCCTACATTCAAGTGGCGAGCCCAAAAAAGTTTAGAGGGCAAATCGTCGCGACCAATAACTTCTTTAGTTTTTTTGGCGTGCTCATCTCCTCTGCCCTGATATTTTTGGTAGCGGAAGTCTTCCATCTCGACGCGGATAAGGGCTTTACCATCATCGGGACGATCACGTTGGGTATTACGGCCCTGCTAACCTATCGCTATTTCGACTTCCTAACCCGCTTTATTTGTTCCATCTTGTCGCGGCTGCACTTTCAAACGACTTACACCGGCTTGGAAAACATACCCGCAACCCCTGCAGTCTATGTGTGCACGCATTCTGCCTGGAATGATGTTTTACTCATGATGGGTGCGCAGAGGCGTCGCCTGCGCTTGTTCATTGAGCAAGAACAGGACCATTCAAAATGGATGCGCCGTCTCTACCGTTGCCTCAGGGTGGTTTTTGTGCCCACCTTCGAGCCCTTGGAAAAAAATCAGGCCTGCTTGCAGAAGATTCAGCAGACGTTGCAAAATGGGATTTCGGTGTGCATCTTCACGAACAATGAGGATATCTGCAACGAGATTGAAAAGCTGAAGCATTCTTACTCATTTACAGAGATCTTAGATAAGACCCATTATCCGCTTATTCCCGTGGCCATAGAAAAGGGGGAGAAAAATAGGAAGCGCTCGCCTTTGTTGACGCGTCTTTTGAAGAAGTTTCGCGTGCCCGCCGCCATCTCCTTCGGCTCCATGATCAGCGGACCTTTCCCGCCCCCCTTCTTCGACCCAGACGAAGAGTCAGTGCCCGACCGCGCCATCGACATCGACATCGAACCGTTGCCGGCTTAGATATCCTACTGCTCGATATCACCCTGGAAGTCGTAGGGTTGCTGTTCGGGTTGTTGTTCATTAGCAGTGGGCTTAGGCAGATCGATGCCCAAAATTTTCCAATTGCCGCCTTCGCGAGCCAAATAGTAGGTGACAAATGAATTATCTCCCTGAACCGATGAAATCGTCCCTTGGATCGTAGCATAATCGCCTTTGACGTCTGCATTGCCAAAGTAGGCGTTCTTGGTGTTAGTGAAAACGGGGTAACTGGTGATGAAGTATTTAAATTCGTCGAGCGTTGTCGCATTTCTGAATTGGCCCGTTGTGAAATCATTGTAGGCGGATATTAAATCGTTTTTTTGAATTGCGTTGATCTGACTTTCAATGAGCGAGAGGATCTGTGCGGAATCCATAGGAGAGGGAGGAGTGCGTGGAGGGGGCAGAGGTGCTGGGGGAGGTTCCGTAGTTTCTGGCTGTGGATTAGTTACTGGTCTTTGTTGTGGTGGTGCAGCCTGGACTTGCGGCTGGACTGTCGTTTGATTGTTGAGATAGTTCCGTAAAATCGGGCGGATTTGTTGAAAGTTTTGCTGAGTGCGTTGCAGGGGAGGCGTTGTAGGAACCGTTTGATTGGAGGGTGCAGAAGGGCCGCCTCCGTAAGACATAGCATCGAGGCTTAAGGGTAAAAGAAGACTCAGCGATAGGTATTTCTTAAGACCAGTCATAGGTAGTTTACTCCACTTTGAATGCGAACGTTTTGAATTTAGTATTACCCGATGAGACTTTTACCTGATAGCTTCCCACAGGCCACCCTTTAGGAGGGGGAGAAAAGACAAAGTCTGCCATGCTATCCCCATCTTCTACGACTGTGGCGTGGACAGGAGGGATCGAGGAACCCGAATCGACGTGGCGTAGCGAAACTTCGAAGTGCTTACCTGCTGAACCATTTTTAATGTAGAGATTGAGGTAGATATCGCCCGTTTCTTTAGAAAATGTCGTTGTAGGTTGTGTGATGACGCCTTCATCATCTATTTTCGTGCCGAGAACAGCCTTATCAAATTCAGTTCCATCTTCTTTTTCTTCGGTTGTGGATTTAGCACCTCCAGGGGGCAGATCTTTGGCTGGGTAGACGATGATGTTGAGAATTTTCCACTTGCCATCTTCTTGGATCAAATCGAATTCTGCTGGAAGGACTTTGGTCTCTGAAAGAAATAGCACGACTGCAAAGGTGGCGATATTGTTGTTAAACATCAACTTCTCAAATGAGGCTGAAGTGGTCTTAGAGAGCTCAGGATGTTTTGTCAGAAACTCTTCGAAATCTTTACTGCTGTTTTCTTCTTGAAAGTGGGTCGCTGTCAGCTGGGTGTAGGCACGGGCGTTTTCATTGGCACGCAAGGCTGCTAAGAAGGCTTGAATGGCGTTGATGAGATCGCGAGATTTAAAATTTTTATTATCATTCTGTTTGACTGTGGTGGTCTCTTCGGGCAAGTTTTCGATGTGCATCCCGATAATTTTCCACTCGCCCTGCTGGTCTTCGAGGGCAAATTCAACTTCGGTCGACTGATTGTTATTTTGCAACTCTAGAGTGACGCGTCCGATCTCTTCTTCAAGATAGGGCTCTTTCACATTGAGCGAAGTGTAGTTAGTGAGGATGGGGTATTGTTCGCTAAACTTCCTAAATGTATCTAAGGGTGTTTCCTGCTGCAGTTTTTTGCTCAAGAATTTGTAGTAAGCTCTTTCAAAATCCTTATCGCGAATCGTTTCCATGGCCTGCTCTACAGTGGAAATCATGGATAAGGTGTCGAGCTTGCCACCGATGGAGACGTTCTTATTGGGCAAAAGGAGGCGCATGAAGAGGATTTTCCATTTTCCATCTTCTTGAATCAGGCGATATTCTATGGGCAGAGCATCTGACTCGGGATTGAGAATGACGGTAGCCACTCCACGATCCTTTGTCAGGTAATGTTCTTTGTAATCATACCTCAGGAATTTGCTGAGAAGGGGATATTCCATGACAAAGGCTTTAAATTTGTCGAAGGGAGTTTCTTTTTTGAAATCCTTAGACACTAGATTCACGTAGGCTGCGGAAGGGTCATTTTCCTTTAAAGCTTTTAATTGCGCATCGATAGGGGCGATGAGCTCGGTCGTGGTGGAGGCGTTGTCTGAGGAGGTATTCTTTTGAAATTCTGCCACGGTCAATCCACTGATCTTCCACTTGCGCTCTTCCCTGCTTAAGTTGAAGAAAACCTCTGCGCCGCTATCGCTCTTTTCGATGATCGCTTTTATCGTTCCTGTATCCCCGTCAAGCGATTGTTTGCCGAAGGTGAGATCGGTAAAATTTTGGAGAATCGGCGTCGTCTGAACGAATTCCTTGAAAGAATCAAACGTATTGGTCTGCTGAAAGTCTTTCGTGGTGTACTTGTAGTAGGCATCCTGAAGTTTGTTGGTGCGGATGGCCTTCAATTCCGTTTCGGCAATGTCGGTGAGGTTGACGTTGAAGAAAAGGAAATAGGCGAGGATGGCCAATACTGGCAGGGCTCCTGCAAGCAAAATCATCCAGGAGAAGCGTGAGGGCGGTTTTCCCTCCAATTTTTCGCCGCAGGAGGGGCAGAAACGCGCATCAGGTTGAACTTGAGTGTGACATTTTGGACAAAGCATATGCGCCAATATAAAATTTAATCTGCAGGGCCGCAAGTAAAAAAGAGAAGATTAGATGTTTAAGTATAGAGTTTGATGAGGCTTTCGGCTTTTTTGAAGTTGCTTTTGCGCAACTCATCGTAGATGCGGAGTCCCTTGGCGTTCATGCCTTGCGAAAAGTAGAGCGCGCCAAGTTTATAGAGCGCTTCTTTATCGTCCGGGTTGAGGCGCACGATCGACTCATACTCGCGGATCTCCTCCAGCGGCATGTTGAGGTCGTGATAGCTATAGGCAAGTTGTAGATGGACCCAAGGGTCGTTGGGGGCGTAATCACTGATGATTTTGAACTCTTCGATCGCTTTTTGGGCAGTGCTGCGAAACTTTTCGGGAAGACTTTGCGTGTACTTGTCATATTGCAGCCAAGGGTCGTCGCGCGCAGGAAGGGCATAGATGCTAGATAGCATGACATACGCATTGGCCAAGGCGGCGTGGATCTCCATGCTGGTTGGCTCGCATTTGACCATCTTGATATACTCCTCAACGCTTTGTTGGAGGAGGAGCTCGCGCATGCGATGGACATCCTGCCAGTGCCACCAGGCGCTAAATTTTTCAAAAGTAGGCGCTGCTGTCTCCAGCCATTTGGGAGGGCGGTAATAAGAAAGTTCCTTGCCAGGCAGGTTGTCAGCTAAGCGTGAGCAGGCTTGGGCCACAGCCATGTGGTGCTGCGCTTCCCCTTCTCTATAGTTGACAACGGTCTTGCAGCTATTGACAAATTGGTCGCGTATCTCTTTTAAGCGTTCAGGCTTAGCGGTTTGGTAATAGAGCCGAAAAATGAAGTAAGAAAAGAGGGTGAGAAAGAGGGCCGCGAGACCAAAAGCCAAAAGTGAAGACTTGACCAAGAAGGTAAAGAAGACCAGCAAAAGGACGGTTTCGATCGCGATGGCAGAGAAAAAAGCGAGGTTAAGGAAGACGTAGGATTGGATGAGGCGGTCAAAGCGCGGCAGAACGGGCTGAATGATGCGGTTGATCGGCTCAAAATCCACCTTAGAAAGGGTCATGTAGCCACCTCAGGCGTGGCGGTTGTTTTGAGTTCTTCTTGATAGAAGATGACGAGACCGCCTGCAACGATGGCTAAGGAGACATAGAAAGGCCAAGTGATCACCTCATCGAGAAAGTACCAGCCAAAGAGGGCTGTAAATAAAGGGGTGCTTAAGCCTGCGAAGGACATGAAAGTAGCTGAGAAACGCCTGAGCAGCCAGCCATAGAGGTTGTAGCAGACCAAGTTAGAAATGACAATCAGCACCATGGCACAGGTTAGAAAAGGAAGATACTCTGAAACAGGGACGGGGCGCCAACTTTCGGAATAGAAAGAGTGGGCGAGGGAGACAATCCCGCCGAGGAGCATGCTAGCGCCATTGGCCATCAAGGGCGACATTCCCTCTTGTTGCACGAGTTTTTTAAGCAAAATCCAGCCGTAGACCGCGCAGAGGGCAGCTCCCATCACCGCTAATTCGGCCCAGGAAAAGATCAGGAATTGTCCTGCGCGCTCTTCGGCCGTCGTTTGAGCTAGCAGGACGGGCGTGAGGCCAGCAAAGCCAATGAGCAAGCCGAGCCACTTGCGGCTAGACATCTTTTCAGAGAGCAAAAGGGAGGCAAGCAAGGCGGAGGCAAAGGGTGACAAACTATAGATAAAGCAGGCTTTGAAGGAGGTGAGGTACTGTAAACCCCAGAATTCGAAGGTATTAGTAAGATAGATGTTAAAGAGGGCTAATAACAACAGGTACTTGATCTGATTTTTTTTGAGGCTCAAGCTTGGGCGATTAAAGAGAAAGAGGTAGCTGAGCAGCAAGACACCTGCGATGGCCATGCGCGATCCCACCAAAAAAAAGGGTGCGGAATACTCCAAAGCTGTTTTTGAGATGGTAAAGACGCTTGCGAATAGGGCGTAAAGCGAAAAAACGAAGAACACATTCACCCAAGTTGTTGAAAATAAGAAGTGTAATTTTTTCCCATTTTAGGGTCAATCCACAACATATTCTTTATCTTTTCTTAACTCTGCTAGTGTAAAATAATATTTTTAAGCAGGAGTCATTTCACATGCAAGTAGAAGGCTATTATACCGGGATGCCAATCATTCAACCGAAGGCAGTTGAAACAAAGCCGGAATCCAAAATTCCTCCACCCCCACCCCCATTTCCACCAAAAGAAGAGTGGCCTACAGACCCAAAAGCCTTTGCCGGGCGCCTAGCTTTTTACGCGATTACTAAGAATCTCGAAAAACAGACGATCGAAGCGATCCTCAAAGCGGGCAAAATACCGAGCAAAATGCAGGAGTTAGCCCTGGCACTGCAGCACAACGACCTTAATCATCCTATCTTCCAAGATCATGACGCCTATCCTCCCATCGCTTTGGCAGCTGTAAGAGAAGGTCTGATCAGCAGGGAACAATTTTCCACACTGATGTGGAGGCGTTCTGCCCTACTTGCCAACGGTTCTATCATCGATGTCCCTCTCTTCATTAATGGCCAGGTCAACCCTCAGGCTAAAGCGATCATTAAAGAAACGCTACAGGTCCATCCGCTTGTCCAGAGCACCCTTATTGTGGATTTTCTCAGTGAGGAAGAGCTCGATCAGTTTTTTGAACAAATGAGATCCAAACCCCTTTCTGAACAGCGTTTTTTCTACGTTCCGGACAAATATCCACCCCCCGATCCTTTCACTTCAAATCGAATAAAAGATATCGTCGAGGGCACAAGGACCATCAGTCATGAGGTCCAGCAAAACGCGGGTTTTAATGTATTCGGCCGATTTGGTGGTGATAAGCGCATGGGGCCTTCGGCTTCGATGATGCAAACATTTCTCGATCTCAAATTTGGAAAAAATAGTGCGAAGTTAAACTATGTTCTAGGCGAATCATCCCTTGAAGCCATTATCAAAAATGGTCTTTTAGGGACGCGAGAAATGGGTCTTCCTTTTCCTGGTCTGCCTGTACCTAGGCGAGCGGATGATACCTTAGCACCCGATATCGATTTTCCCTGGCATGATTTTTATCACGCTTATCTGGTCTCAACAATCCCAGACAATCATCGCCTTGCCTTCTGTCAAGTGGCGAGCCTCATCGATTCTCTCAGATCGCATCCCGATTTTGCACCCCATGCCACCTTCTTAGAAAATTGGAAAGAGCGGGTTATCGACATGGAATTTCCAAGTTACCAACCCAACTCCATTTTGGCTCAAAGAGATAGAGCGGAAATGTTTTGGAGAGATCTGTCGACATCCGTCGCAACAACGAAGTTTCAGAAAAGCGTTCACGACGCCGTTGAGAAGAAAAATACGCAAGCTTCCCTGGATATTTCCTTCATGTTTGAGGGACACAAAGAAATCGCTGCGATCAATGCCGTTTTTGAAGCGATCGTCAAAAACAAACAGAACTGGGAAGAATTGACCGGAATTTCGTTCGATGCACTGCGCCGAAGTGCCGCCTTAATGAAGCAGGAAATGATCCAAGATTATAAGAACGCCGATCTATACGGATATATGTCAATTGTCCGCGGGGGAATGCAAAAAATGGTGCATAGGAGAATGAAAGTGCCCCATCCCCTCTTTTCCTGGAAAAAATCGCTCAAGCAATTTACTCCTGCTGCTTAAGATAGCTTCAAAATGTCGCGAATCTCGTGGTTGAGAAGATCGAGCTTTGCAAGGTCCATGGCGGTTTGGCCTTTGTTGTTTCTGATGCATCCATTAGCTCCAGCAGCTATCAATAGCTTGACTTTCTCTTTTTTGTAGCGCAATACGGCAGTATGAAGCGGGGTATTACCAGCGTTGTTTTGTGTATTTGGATTGGCCCCTGTGGCTAACAGGTAGCGGGTCGCAGCAAGGTGATCAATGAGATGCAACGGCGTGGATCCGTCATTATTTTTTGCATTGACGTTTGCGCCTGCATCGATAAGAAAGCGCACTTTTGCAAAGTGATCCTCATCTGCGGCAACGTGTAAAGGCGTGTTATTTTCAATATTGCGCGCATTGACATTGGCGCCATATTTGACCAAAACTTGCATTCTATCAAAAGCAGCATAGAAACAAGACCAAAATAGACAGGTGCATTTTCTATCTAAAAGCAGTAAATCCACATCGCCTCCTGCGGCTAAAAATCTGCTAGTCCACTCCTTATCCTCATGCAAGCGAGAATAGACATCGATAGTGTCGTAAAGAAAGAGGGCGGATAACTTTTCTTCGGGGAGTTGAGGAGCTAATTTCCAGCGCAAAGAGCTTAATGAAGAAAAAGGGATGTTCGCTGTGGATATATTTTGGCACTTTAGCACATCGAGGTGGGTTAAGTTTTGGGCGAAGGGTATTTTAAAGGGTTGTATGATCTCTATAAACGTGAGCGAAGTTACAGTGGTAGACAAGCCTGAACAAAATTGATGGTCTACACTAGGTTTTGTTCCAATTAACTTAATTTTTTTTAAGCATGTCAAATGTTTTAAACCTTCTAGCGGAAGTGCTTCAGTAGGATGATCCGGAGAAGCCCAGGGATAGATGGCAACTTCTTCGATGCGATGAGCTTTTAGTTGTTCCAATAAAGCTTTGATATCTCCAAGCCTTTGGTGGCGAATCTCAATGCACGAAAGATGGGGGAATGCTCGGTAATGATCAGGCAGGTAGCCTTCTTTAAGCGTGTATCGCCAATATTTGACACACCGATTTAAAATTTGGCGAAAACGCCTGCATACACTCGATTTCATGTTAGTGCAGTCAAACGACCTTTTTATGATGTCATTCGCTATCTCCTTAGGCAAACGCTTAAATATAGTATCTCCAGTGAAGGGAAAAGAAAGCGTATTAGCAAGATCATCATCTAAATTATTTATTTGCGGAATTGCCATAAGCAGTTTATTTTAATGCAATTTTTATTAAAAAAACAACCGCAAAAACTTCTTGTACTGAGCCTTTAAAAAAGCTCGTCGACGACAATTTGATTGTCAACAACGCTAAGATAAGCCGCATTTAAGGTCGCGCCATAACAGGTAATGAGGGTGGTAAAAAGAGCTTTGCGCGTTCGTGTGGCTTGACGAAACTTTTCTTTCTTAATCTGTAGTTCTTGGGCGTAAGATTTTGTCATCTCAAAAGGTGCATTGCTGAATTTAATCTCACACAAATTGATGCACTGGTCTGCACGGTCTATCACAAGATCGATCTCGGCATCCTTTTTTCCATTGATGTTTGATCTCCAGTATCCCACCTGAGTCGTTACACCACCGATCTTAATAGCATCCTTAATTTTGCTAATATGTTTCAAACAAAGACTTTCAAAGGCAAATCCTGACCAAGCCACCCATTCAGATGAACTTGCTTGCTTAAGCCAATAATCATTATCATCTCCTCGCAAAATATCGCTCTTGATGGGGTCGATCCAGTTTAGGTAAAATAGACTGTATTCATCCGAAAGTTGATATTTTGCAGAACGCCGCAGTTTACCTTTTTCTGCAATAGCAGTGATAAAATCTGATTCTTCTAGTTCGCGTAGAACTTTCGAGGTTTGTCCACTTGCGGAAAACTTAGCTGCTTTCAGAAGCTCTTTTCGCTCAATGCCATGTCGTTTTTGTGCCAAAACTTTAATGATCTCAATGTGGGGTTCCGGATGCTTAAATAGCGAATGAAAGAGTTTGTGAAATTCACCAATAAGAGGGGACTGAGGCGTAAAGCAAAGGGATTGAATGTATTGAGATGCAGAAGTTGCAGGTCTAATCAAGGAAAGATATTTAGGAACTCCCCCAGTGACCATATAAATTTCACAGATTTGCTTACGAGTCAATCGGACACCTCTCCATTCAAGAAACTTTTCGGTTTCAGACAATGTAAAGGGCTTTAGCCTTAAGTGGGCGCTAAGACGTCCATAAAGTCCGCCTTTGTTATTCAAAATTTGATGAATCATCCACGAGGCTGAAGAACCACTGACAATGACGAACAAATTAGGGATTCTAGAAAAGTGGCGATTCCAGAAATAATCAAAAACGGAGAGAAATTTTGATTTGGAAGCACACAGCCAGGGCAATTCATCAAAAAAAAGAACGATTTTTTGATGATCGTGTAATTCGCTAATCGCATCTTTTAATCTAACAAAAGCCTCATGCCAATTTTTGGGAGGCTTTATTTTTTGTTCTCTTTTAAAGAGGCCGCAATACTCAAGATGAAACCTGAGTAGCTGTTCTTTAGTTGTCGAAGTTGAAGATCCGGTCATTTCGAAGAAAATGCCCCTATCTCGAAAGAATTCAGTCACGAGGTAGGTTTTTCCAACGCGCCTTCTACCATAAATGGCCAACAATTCGGCTTGTTTTGACGTATAAAGCTTTTCGAGAAGTTCGATTTCGTCCTTTCGTCCAATAATTTTTCCCATGTAAGCCCCTTTATCCAAGATTTTATCATAGATAAAGTCAGATTACAAGTGATTTTCCGGATTTATCTCATGAAAAGAGATAGATAAAGTAAGATTTCAAGCAAAACAATGACTTAAACTTCATCTGCAGCGAAAATCTTTGGCTTTTGAAGTGCATTTTGCAGAATTTCTTTTAGTTTTGCTGGGAGAGGTCTGCCTCTTGGCGAAGCTTGTCGGCTTCGACGGGGTCGAGAGCTTTGAGGGCGGTGTAGGCCGCTTCTTGTTGCTTCGCGATCTCCTCTTTTTTCAGGGAGTTTTCGAGCAGGGGGTTATAGAGCGTGCGAAGGAGAAGTTTGCGCACCTTCAGGTTGTTAGGAGCAATCTTAATCCCTTTCTCTAGGAGAAGGCGAGCCTCATTGGGGTTTTGTAAGTTAAGCTTAAGATCGGCTAGTTTGAGATAGAGATTGATGTCATTGGGCTTAAAACGCAAAGCGGATTCCAAGGCCGTCGAGGCATCGAGGGTGTTCCCTTCATCGATATAAGAAGAAGCGAGCGCTTGCAAAACCTCTATATCGCCCGGCGCAAACTGCAAAGCCGTCTTTAAGGCTAGCTGGGCCTGATCCTTTTGCTTAAGATCCCTGTAAACTTGCGCGAGGTACTTATACGCATCGACATAAGAAGGATCATACTTGAGCGCGGTCTGAAAGGCTGCTAAGGCCGCTTGATTGTCGTCGAGAAGATAGTCGGCTTGACCTAACAAGAGGTAGAGTCGGGGCAGATCTTTGATCTTATCCGCCATATTCTGCAGCAGAGCGACCGCTGTGCGCAGCTGGGGCACCTGTGCGACAGGCAGACTTGGCTGCGCTAAATGGACTTCAAGAGAATAGTCAATCAAAGTTTGCGCCTGATCTAAGTAGAGCGAAATGTTGTCGGGATCGCTCTTCAGCCTTTCTTGGATGGCATCGAGGCGCTTTTTTAGATCGGCTTCCGTATTTTGATAGCGTTGGACGAATTGCTGGATGGAAGCATCCTGAGGGGATTTTTCCAAAGCTTTCTGAGCATATTTAAGAGCCATTTTTGAATTGGATAGCCTTCCATTGAGCTGGGCCAACAAGAACAAACCTTGCGGGGTTGCTTCTAAGGTTTTTTGCATCTCTTTAACCAGGGGAAGCACCTTGTCATACTCGCCAATTTCAATCGCATAATGGAGGTAAGCGCGTTTCGTATCTGCATCCATTTGCGCCTGAGGAGGTTGCAGTTCTAAGATCTTTTGCATCAGGCCGCGATTGCGCATCGGCATCAGCTCCACTAATAGATCATACCTTTCGGCAGGTGTCAGCTCACTCGCAATCTTTCGAGCATAATCGGCCGCTTTGTCAAATTGCGCCGTATGCACCAGTGTAGACACGAGACCGATCTTTTCAGATCCCTTCAAGGGTTGAGCTTTTTCCAAAAGAAGGTATTGCTCCTCAGCAACGCTGTAAAGTTGTATATCCTGCAGCGCTTGCGCATAGTCACCTCGCCCACGCATTTCGTTGGGGAAGGTTTTGTAAAAGTTTGCATAAGCATAGACCGCATCGACGTTGTCTTGTAGATGCCGATAGGACTCTGCAAGGAGTGGCAAGGCGCGTTTTGAAAAATCGTTAGCTGCTGGCGTCCCTTGGATCTCTTCTAGGGTTTGTTTTAATCCATTTTTCGCTTCCAAAGGATTTCCAAGCGTTAATTGAATGGCGCACATTTCGAGTTTTACGCGAGGATTGGGAGTGATCTTTTTTAGCGTGGCTAATGCTTTTTGGGGATTCTTTTGAATTTCATTGTAATAAAGTGCGGCTAAATATTCATTTGAGATAGGGTCTAGAGCTACTTTTTTGAATAGCGCAAAGGGTCCTTCAAAGCCGCTTGGAGCTTTCTCTCCCTTAATTAAACTGCTTTGCAAAAGGGCTTCTGCCTCAGGTTTTTTCCCTGTGGCTTTTAGCGCCTCATATTCCGCCAATTTAAGGGCTGGAATCTGCTTGTAGGGGGCGGGAAGTTTTTGGAAAATAGTGTCTGTTTTTTTCCAGTCTTCGGCACTCGAGGAAGCAATGACCAAAGCGCTAAGAACCTCTGGATTGGGATCTTTCACCTTTTCTAACCACTCGAGGCTCTTATGTGAATTGCCAGCTAATAAAAATCCTACCCCTAAGCGCACATAATTTTCAGGGGTCACATTTTTCAAAGCGTCATCGGCTGTGGCATCGCCTGTAATGATCTTGGCCATGGTTTGGGCTTGCACGCTTTCTTCATCGGGATCTTTAACTTGATTTAGCGCCTCCAGGGCCTGGGCATAATCCCCTTGAGCATAAGCTGAAAGCCCCGCGATTTTTAAGGCCACATTGTTTTGCGGTTCTAAGACTAACACCCAATTCGCCTTTTGGAGGGCCTGTGCGTACTGTTTTTTATCAAAAAATTGTGAGGCTTGCTGCAGCTGTCTTTCTGCATCGGACTGGCCTTGGGCTTCCAAGTTAGGCAGATTGAGATCGCGCATGGCTGCTTGCAACGATTTCAAAGCGGAAACATTGTTGCTTTTTAAAGCCTGTCCATAGATCCCTTTGAGGGCAGTGGCAATTTTCGCATGGAAAGCGGGCCTATCGCTTAAAGGGGGAATCTGCGTGGCAATTTTGATGAGATTGAGCGCTTTTTGCGATTGGTTATCCGCCATCCAGATCTGCTCAGCGAGGTTCAAAAGCTCTGCAGCCAGTGCATTGCGTTGCTGGGGATCTTTGACGATGGTCGACCAAAATTCTATGTAGGGAACGGTTTGAAGGAGCGAGTCTGAATCGAGAGGAATAAGCTCAAGCGCATTTGTCACTGTTTCTTCGGCCACTTGATTGGACAGTTCGGTAGGATCAGGGCTAAATAAGAGATCGGCTTGCCAGTATTTTTCAGCCAGGGTAGTATTGCCGTTGGCGAGGGCTTTTTTGAGAGAGGCGTCGAAGCTTTTCTTCAGTTCCAAACGCTCTTCAGGGTCTGTCACAAGCCGGTTGAGCACGTTGGCGATTTCCTGAACCCCAGCGGCATCCTTTGATTCTTGATTCAACAAACTGATGAGTTTGCTCTTTATCTTTTCGGTCTCAGAATGGGCTCCCCAAGCCTCCAAAGAGGACATATAAAAAGTCAGGTCTTGAAATTGGCGCTTATCTAGCAAAGCGTTGAGTTGCTTATCGAGCTTGGCAAAGATCTCGTTGCGATACTGTAGATACTTATCGCTTTGCATCGGCACGCGATTGAAATAAGAGAAAGCGAGCTTATAATAGGGTGTAGCGGCGATCGGGGGTTTTTCTTCTGCTTCATTTAAGTAACTCAATCCCAAAAGAAGATTGATGTCGTTGAGTTGGCTTTCCGTCGCGTGTTTGCTTTCTGCTTCCAGAACTTGACGCGCTTGGACGAAATTCCCCTCAGAGATATAAGAACGGGCCGTTTGAGCGGTGAACCAGAAGGGATTAAAGGTTTCGCTAAAGGCTTTTTTCATCCAACGTGACAGAGGGGTGCTGTTGGAGTGTTTGGCGAGTTCGGTGAGCGATTGCGTTTGTTTTTGGACAAGATAGGTCTGCAAATTTGAAAGAAAGGCCACCCATCCGTTGCGAGCTCCCAGCAAGATAGCGGTCTCTTCAATCAAGGACTTCATCGCGTCTGGTTGATGTTCCAAGAAGGCATTAAACGCTTGGTTGATAGTGATTTCCGCAAGGTAGGGGTCTTCGCGATTTTTCCCGGTCGCCTCTATTGCTTTTGCGAGCTCTTTATCGGAGCCGGGGAGATCGTACTTATCTCTTAAAATATAGGCTTGGTACAGGTGGTATTGCGGAGCGGGTATTTTGGGCTCCATTTTCTGCAAAAGAGTTTGGGCTTCGTCGTTGCGTCCTGCCTGATAAAGCACCAAAGCGGGCTCGGTTCCATGATCGATCGGATGGAGGAAAAACATATAAGCCAAGAGTAAAAGAATGCAGGCCGCAGCAGCGGCAATCGCTAGGCGCAAAGTATTCATGCAGGCATTAAAACATTTTTTTCCTTTAAGAGAAAATTGTTTCTTATTAATCTCACCACCATGAAAACATTCCTATTGTCTCTGCTTTGTTTTTTTCCCCTGTTTGGGGAAGATCTCGTCAATATACAGTATTTTAACGATAATATCGTTGTGGATATGCGCTACGCCACGACCCTCAATATGCTGCAGCAGCCAATCTACCCGTCGCACTATGTCTATCTCGATGGCTACGTGGCGACCCGTCTCGGCCGAGTGCAGAAGGATTTAGCCAAGGAGGGATTGGGGCTCATTGTTTATGAAGGCTATCGTCCTCCCTCTGTGCAGGCTTTTTTAAATCAGTGGAGATGCAAGCATTGCCATCATACTTATCAATTTGATGATGCCCCTCATTATCGAAAGGGCCTTGGGGTGGATGTAGCTATCTATTATATGAGTGGTCAGCCTCTGGAATTACCTACAGCCTGGGGCCATGACTGTGCTAGAGCTTATCGCGATTTTCCCTTTCTCGAGTGCCACGTTTTTCACAATAGCGCCATTTTGGAAAAAATCATGGTCCAAAACGGTTTTGTCCCCATGCGCGAAAGATGGTGGCATTTTGACCTAAAGGGTTGGGAATTAGCACCTGATTTAAATCTAGAATACTGTGATTTAATCAATAAATAAATTATTTGATAAATTAATCAAGAAATGATTAAATAAGATTAAAGGGATAATGATTTTTTAATTAAGGTAATATTATGCAAAAGCCAAAACTTTTACTTATAGAAGATGAAGAAGATATTGCTGCTTTGCTGAAACTACAGGCGGAGATTGCAGGCTATAAGCTTCATGTTGAGGTAGATGGATTAAATGGGCTGCGCGCAGTGGAGAGAGAAAAGCCCGATTTAGTCATATTGGATTTAATGCTACCTGGACAAAGTGGGCTTGATGTTTGCCGCAAAATTAAAACAAATCCCGATTTAAGGGATATTCCCGTCATTATTCTATCTGCAAAGAGCGAAGAGTTGGATGTCATATTGGGTCTTGAACTGGGCGCTGATGATTACGTGACAAAGCCCTTTTCGCCAAAAATTCTTTTTTCCCGGGTGCGCGCGGTGATGCGTCGCGGAAAAGAGCCGGAAAAAGCTCCCAAAATTCTCAATTTCGGCCCCTTTACTCTGGAAGTGGACCGCTATCAGTTGCGCAAAAAAGATAAGTACATTCCCGTCACTTTATCCGAGTTTGGCATCTTAAAACGCCTCTTGATCAATCGGGGCAAAGTCTTGACCCGCAACCAGTTGCTAGATGATGTGCAAAATAACGATGCCTTTATCGTCGACCGCAACATCGACGTGCACATTGCGGCCTTGCGCAAAAAATTGGGTCCTGGCTTCGACTGGATCGAAACAGTGCGTGGCGTAGGTTACCGCTTCAAAGAGGATGAAGTTCCTTAAAGAGCCCAAATCCTTAGTTTTGGTGCCAAAATCATCGAATTTGGTTTAGTCCTTTAAACCTTTTCAAATCAAATTTAGCGTGTACGATTTTGTGCTTCGATATTTGCACCTTGCCTGTGCTTTTGCCGAGGCGCGAGACAAATTTGCACTGCGTGATCACGAGATCCGCATGGCCCTGCTCTTTGGCTTTGCTATACCCGATAGCTAATTGGATCGCGTCTTGAAGCGTTTCACTATCGGGTTCTTTATTTTTGGGGACCTTGATGATGACATGGGACCCAGGATAATCGCTGACATGCAGCCACCAATCCGATCCCTTGGCGAGCGTAAAGGTGAGTTGCTCATTTTTCTTGGCGCTTTTGCCCACCCAAATGGATAGGCCAGCTTGTGAGCGAAACGCATGGTAGGGAAGCGCCTCTTCAGCGGAAACTACAGCTTTTTTGGGAAGTTCAGGGATTTTGAGCGGCTCCAACTCCTCAAGCGATGTCGCCTGTTCTACTGTCTGGAGATGTTTCTGGAATTTTTCTGCTGTTGCAAGAGCCTTCTCAAGCGCCTGTTGCGTGGGAGCGATGCCGGCCTTGAATTTTCGCGCGGCTTTAAAGCGCTTTTCAACTTGGGTGGGAAGATCGAGGTGGGGATCTAGGGCAATTTTGCGCTCTTGCCCTTCTTGCTCCCAATCTTGTACGACAACTTGGGATGAGCCCTTGCGCACTTGGTAGAGGTTCGCTTGTAAGAGACGGGCTTCGTGGTAAACTTCAGGCCAGCTGCGGCATTTGGCAACTTGCTCACGAAGCTTTTCAACCGCTCTTTCAGCGCCCTTCCATTTCTTCTTCCAGTCCCGCAAAAGGTCACGCTGAAGGCGCAGGAACTCGAGTGCCTGCGCATCCAGTTGCTCTTCAGACATGTACTTTCGACATGTGCTTATGGGCTGGTTCTTTGAGCTCTTTGAGCAGTTCGTCTGCCTTATCGGTTGCTTCCCAAGTGAATTCCTTTTCTTTGCGTCCAAAATGGCCCCCAAAGGCTGTTTTCTGGTAGATGGGGCGACGCAAATTGAGCATCTCGATCATGCCTCTTGGGGAGAGATCGAAGACTTTAGGAAGAACGGAAGCAAGTTTATCTTCGCTGACGGTGCCAGTGCCAAAGGTATCCACTTTGATGGAGATGGGGTAGGGCACGCCGATCGCATAGGAGACCTGCACTTCACAGCGGCGGGCCAGCTTGGCAGCGACGATATTTTTGGCCACATAGCGTGCGGCGTAGCAAGCTGAACGGTCCACTTTGGTAGGATCCTTGCCGGAGAAGGCTCCGCCTCCGTGACGGCCCATGCCACCGTAGGTGTCGACGATGATTTTTCGGCCAGTCAAGCCGCAGTCGCCAGAAGGTCCTCCCACGACAAAGCGTCCGGTGGGGTTGATGAAGAAAAGGGTTTTGTCATCGATGAAGCCCTTAGGTGCTAGTCTGTGGACCAGGGCTTTCATATCTTTTGCAATCGTAGCCTGGTCGACTTCTGGCGTGTGTTGCGTCGAGATAACGACGGTGTGCAGGCGGACGGGCAGATTGTTTTCATCGTATTCAACGGTCACTTGCGATTTAGCATCGGGGCGCAAGTAGGGCAATTCGCGGTCAGTGCGGATTTTTTTCAGTTCCCGGACGATATTGTGAGCGAGCATGATGGGAAGTGGCATGAGTTCTGGCGTTTCATCACACGCATAACCAAACATCAAGCCCTGGTCGCCGGCGCCCTGCTCTTTAAAGGAGGACTCTTGAGCGTTTACGCCGCGCGCGATGTCGGGAGATTGGCGATTGAAAGATACTAAGACTCCGCAGGATTTGTAATCGAACCCAAGGGCGCTATCGTCATACCCAATGTCGCGCACCGTATCGCGTGCGATATCGGGGTAGTTGGGGTGGGCATGGGTGGTGATTTCGCCGGAAAGGACGATCAAACCCGTTGTGACTAGCGTTTCGCAGGCTACGCGTGCGTAGGGGTCTTCCCTTAAACAGGCATCGAGAATGGCGTCGGAAATTTGATCTGCAACTTTGTCTGGGTGGCCGATGGCCACGGATTCTGAAGTGAAATAATAATGACTCATCGTTTTCCCCCTAAACTGTTTCTAACAAAAATACCCGAAATGCAAATATTGATACAACATGTTGCTACTCTTATCTTTCATTCTTTTGAGTTTTCCCGTTGGGGAACCCACTGTCCGCGGTTTCCTTTATCAAACCCAAGAGGGCTCCTGGATAGTGTCACAAGAGCCTAATCTAAAAACTTGCTGCGTCGGTGCGGCGCACAAAGCCGATTCGCAAATCGAGGTGGAGGGAACCTTTCCTGAAAGTGCGATCAACAAAGCGGTCACGCTTAAAGGAGATTGGGTTGTGCAAGGGGAGAGTTATCGCTTAGTCGGCGCAGAAATAGTAGCGGAAGAGAAAAGTTCCTGGCTTTTCTTAGGTTTGTGTGCGATTGGAATCATAGCCATACCATTTCTTAAACGCAGAGACGCAAAGACGAAAGAGGCGCAAAGAAGAAGGCAGGGTCTAGGTACTTAGGTTATTTACCTAGGGAAAACCTCTGCGTCTCTGCGTTGAAAAAATGCGTCACCTCAGACCCAGATAGCCGTAGCGGTGGTAGGCGTAGCTGAGGCTCACTTCGCGTAGGTAATGCAACAATTCTACTCGCCCATGATTGAGCACAGGGGCCACATAGCCGACGATTCCTGCTTCTGCTAAGGCTTCCCAAACTTTTTGTGGTGGATTGGACAAGAACCGCACGCGCGTTATTTTGCCTGCCTGAATCGCACGAATAAAGGCCTCAGGATCCGCCGTGTGTAGATCGACAGGGGTGTGGCAGAGGTCCGCAATCTCTTGAATCACCGCGAGAGCGGCTTGTAAATCCTGCGCTTGGATCCACACGCTATGGGGTTGCGGGACATAGAAAAATTGATTCTCCTCCCCCAAAACCTGCGAAGGGTCGTGCTTTTTGCTGAAATAAGTGTCCCACCAGTACTTGTAGTTGGGAACGGTGAGGGAATCGGTCGCATGCATCAACTGCATGACGTAATTGGGGCCACCTGCCTTGGCTCCTCGGCCAAAACTACTCTGCTTGCACCCTCCAAAGGGCTGCCTGCGCACAATAGCACCCGTGATGCCGCGGTTGATGTAACAATTGCCGGCTTGGATCTTTCTGATCCAAAGCGCATGCTCGCGCTCATCCAAGGAGTGCAAGCCTGAGGTGAGTCCGTAGGGCGTTCCATTGGCTAAGGCAATGGCATGCTCTAGATTATCCGCACGCATCACGCCTAAAACCGGGCCAAACAGCTCATTTTGATAGGTAAAGCTGCCAGGTTTTACGCCCCACTTAATGCCAGGACTCCACAAATAGGGATGTTCTGGACGCAGTTCCGGCTTTAAGAGCCATTCTTCCCCCTCTTCCAAAGTGGTCAACCCCTTGAGAAGAGTGGGGTTTGGTTCGCGGATTAATGGATTAACTTTTGTACGGGCATCCCATTGTGTGCCCACATGTAAACTAGCGGCCGCATCGCGCAGTGTTTTGCGAAAGTTGGGGTCGTCATACACTTCAGCTTCTAAGATCGCCAAACTGCAGGCGCTGCACTTTTGCCCAGCATGCCCAAAGGCCGATTGGATCATGTCCTTCACAGCGAGATCGCGATCCGCTAGGGCCGTCACGATCAAGGCATTCTTGCCGCCTGTCTCTGCCGCCAAATCTAGTCCAGGGCGTAAAGTCAGAAATAGCTTTGCTGTCTCAGTTGCACCTGTCAAAATGACGCAGGCCATGCGCGGATCGCGGATGAGGGCTGATCCTAAGGGTTCATCAGCGCAAGAAATGATCTGCAAAACTTGCCTGCTAACGCCTGCCTCCCAAAACGCCTCCACGAGCTCTACGCTCACGCCGACGGCTTCAGGGGCTGGTTTGAGAATCACGGTATTGCCAGCTGCTAAGGCTGCCGCAACGCCTCCTGCGGGAATGGAGCAGGGAAAATTCCAAGGCGGTGCCACGAGCACGACCCCCTTAGAGCTAAATTTCACGCCATCCAGTGTTTGGAGTTCTTCTAAGTTGCGCCTGTAGTATTCTGCAAAATCGATTGCTTCCGAAACCTCGGTGTCGGCTTCTGGAATGGTCTTAAACGTCTCTGCCACCATGCTGCCGATGAGTTTACCTCGTCGCTTTCTTAGGGCGTTTGCCACCCTATATAATAATGTGGCGCGCTCCTGGAAAGAACTAGCACTCCAGGCTGGATAGGCCTCTACAGCGGTTTGCACCACCTGTTCTAGCTGGGAAGGGTCAGTCGTCAATGGCAAGGTGGCGGGTTTCAGTTGCTTGCTTAAAATTTCTAATCCCCAGAGGCGATTATGAGGCAAAGACCAATCGGTGTCGGGTTCATTGGCAAAGGGCGCGTCTTGAGGGGGCAAGAGAGGCGTTCTTTGGTCCTGCTGCCGCCTGGGTTCTGTGGAGGCAGACTCAGCGAGGCAAGCTTTTTCAAAAAGCGCAGCCTGTTCCTTCCACGCCGCCGTTCCTGGTTTCAAACCAAAAAGAACGCTTAAGAAGTTCTCTGGCGCCGTATTTTCGTCGAGTCGTCTAACTAGATAGGCCACTGCATACTGAAACTCTTCTGCCGTTGCCACAGGGCTATATAGAAGCATATCGCCTGACACGGCTTGGACTGCACGGCGGACGGGATCGGCCATGCCTTCCAGCATCTCGATGCCAACCCAGGGTTCAATCTGCTGCTCAGCTCGCAGCACCAGGGTGTAGGCGATATCAAACAAGTTATGGCTGCCTATGCCTAAATGCACGACACGCGCGTGGGTGGCCTCACAGCCATACTCCAACATGCGCTTGAAGTTTTCATCTACTTCAGACTTAAGGAGATAAGGGGCCTGCTCCCAATCCCGCAGCGAAGCTTCCACTTGCTCCATGGCTAAATTGGCGCCTTTGACGATGCGGATTTTGATAGGCGCTTTTTTGCGTTCCAGGGCCCATTCGGTGAGCTCCTGCTGAAGTTTAAAAGAATCTGGCAGATAGCTTTGCAGCACGATTCCAGCCGAAAATTGCTGAAACTCCGGTTCGTCCAAAACGCGGCGAAAGAGCTCAACAGTGAGATGGAGATCGCGGTATTCCTCCATATCCAGATTGACGAATTTGGTTTTTTTCCCTCGCATGGCCGTGCGATAAAGCTCTCTTAAACGCATCGCCAGCAGATCGAGGGTCGCTTCCCAGCCCAACAAATTCAATTGGCTATAGATGGTGGAGATTTTAATGGAGATGTAGTCGATGTCGGGATGGTTAAGATCCGACACGTAGATGTCAAAGCGCTGGCGTGCTTCCTCTTCCCCCAAGATGGCTTCGCCGAGGTGATTGAGGTTGACGCGTACGCCCTCCTGTCTTCTTTTTTGAAGATGTTGGCGCAAAAGCGCAGATTCCCCAGGCAAAATGACTTGAGCGGTCTCTTCGCGGATCATCTGTTTGGCGAGCGGCATAAACACTTCTGGGTAAGAGCGCCCCAACCACTTAAAAGCACGCAAGGCCAAACGCTGCATGAGAGGCAAGTAAGTGGGGATACCGAACTTGTCTAGGTTATAGACAAATTGGTCTGCGGCGCGGGCCTCACTTTTGCAGCGGAAGACTTGGTCTGTGATAGCGGTAACAAAGGCCTTGCCCTCGGGGTGGGTCAGCATGCCATGGATCTGTTCTTGCTCGCGTGTCTCCTTAGGAGTTTGACCCTCGCGCGCAGCCTGCAAAAGCAGCGTGGCAAGTGCGATCGCTTTTTGGCAGCGCTCTTTACGTTGCAGCGGCTTTCCGCGCACCTCGCGCAATAGGTCAATAGCGGTGTTTGTGCTCATGCGCCGGATCCTAGCAAAAAACCCTCTTTACAAAAAGGAGGTACGACTTTTAAGTTAGCGGCATGAAAATCCTACTCCTGTTTCTACTTTTATTCGTTGCATCTGCTGAGGCCTTTTCAGCTAAAGTCAAGGTGGGCAGCGAGCAGCTTTTTACAGAGGATTACGTTTCTGCTCTCAAAGGCAAGCGCATCGGACTTGTGACCAACCACACAGCGGTGACCAGTCGCATGCTCTCCACGGTCGACCTGCTCAAAGAAAAGGCCAAGGCCAATGGGTACACCATCATCGCACTCTTTGCCCCTGAACATGGCATCAAGGGCGTTTCTTACGCAGGGGAACACGTCATCGATGAAAAAGACCCTGATGGCATCGCTGTCTACAGCTTGCATGGCTCGACGCGTCGGCCAACCGATGCGATGCTCAAAAATATCGACCTCCTGATCTATGACATCCAAGATATCGGATCGCGCTCCTACACCTATGTCAACACGCTTTTCTTTGTGATGGAAGAAGCCGCCAAACGCCATATTCCCGTCATCGTGCTGGACAGGCCAAACCCCCTCAATGGAGTCACGGTCGATGGGCCGATGCTAGAAGAAAAGTGGCGGTCGATCCTCGGCTATATCAACGTGCCTTATTGCCATGGAATGACCGTGGGCGAGCTTGCGAAATTCTTCAATGCTGAATACCGCATTGGCTGCAGCTTGACTGTTGTGCCCATGAAGGGCTGGAACCGCCGCATGAGCTTTAATGACACTGGCTTGATTTGGGTGCCGACCAGTCCCAATATCCCCGAAGCCACGACGGCTTACTTTTATCCCACGACGGGTTTTTTGGGCGAACTCACTCTCGTCAATATCGGCGTTGGCTATACGCTCCCCTTTAAACTCGTCGGCGCGCCCTGGATTGATGCCGATAAGTTCGCTGCCACTTTAAATCAGCAAAAATTTCCGGGCGTCCACTTCGCTCCCTTTCACTACCGCCCCTTTTACGGCAAGTTCGCGCAAGAAGATTGCCAAGGTGTATTGATCGTCGTGACAAACCCCGAGACTTTTCGCCCTGTGACGACGCAATATATGATCATGGGAATTCTCAAGAGTTTGTATCCCAAAGAGTTTAAAGCAGCTATGCTTGCCGCCAAGGGAAGAGTGGAAATTTTCAATAAAGTGAGCGGTACCGATGAAGTTTTTCGCATCATTGCAGAAACGCCTCACATCGTCTGGCCCTTGAAAACTTTGCATCTCAAAGAACGCGAAGCTTTTATGACCATACGCAGTAAGTACCTAATAGACGATTACGAGGATGATTAGCACTCGCTTATGTGAATTGCTAAGCTGTTGACAGAAATCGCTTTTCGCTCTAGAATCCTTACTTTACTACACCAAGGAGATACGCTTATGACCAGCAAAAGCAAAATCAAGCCTTTAGGCAATCGCGTTTTAATCCAGCGTTCCAAAGCGCAAACGACGAAGGGTGGCATTCTTCTGCCTGACACTGCCCAAGAAAAACCCAAAGAAGGCCTCGTCGTTGCCGTGGGCCCAGGCAAGCTAGATGAAAATGGCAAAACAGAAACGATGTACGTCAAAGTGGGCGACAAAGTGCTCTTCAGCTCTTACTCTGGCACCGAAGTGAAAAATCTCGCGGAAGAAGAGGAACTCCTGATCATGTCTGAAGATGATATCCTAGGCGTCCTGAGCTAATTAAACGAAAATTCTTCCTAATAGGAGCTCGACTTATGTCAAAAATGTTACAATTCAATGAAGAAGCCCTAAAGTCCATTCTGAAAGGGGTGCGCACTTTAGCTAAAGCAGTCAAAGTGACGCTCGGTCCAAAGGGACGCAATGTCGTCATCAACAAAGGGTTTGGGTCGCCCCTCTCCACTAAAGACGGCGTCACAGTCGCTAAAGAAATCGCCCTCAAAGACAAGTTCGAAAACATGGGCGCTCAGTTGGTAAAAGAAGTCGCCTCACGCACTTCTGACACGGCAGGCGATGGGACGACGACCGCTATCGTCTTAGGCGAAGCGATCTACTCCGCTGGTGTCAAAAACACCATCGCCGGGGCAAACCCGATGGCTCTCAAACGCGGTATCGACAAAGCGGTGGAGACGATCAATGAGGCTCTCACTAAGTTGGCGAGCCCAATTAATTCATCGGATGAAGTCAGACAGATCGCTACAATCTCTGCTAACAACGATGCCGACATCGGCAAGATCATCGCAGAGGCCATGGACAAAGTGGGCAAGGATGGCATCATCTCTGTGGCAGAAGCCAAGGGGATTGATACCACTCTAGATGTGGTAGAGGGCATGCAGTTTGACAAAGGCTATGTGTCGCCCTACTTTATCACCAATCCAGAAAATATGACGGTGGAGTTAGCCAGCGCGCTGATCCTGATCACGGACAAAAAGATCTCCTCCGTTAAAGACCTCGTGCCGATCCTCGAAAAGGTGATGGAAAAGGGCCCACGTCCCTTCCTGATCATCGCTGATGATATCGATGGCGAAGCCCTTGCCACACTCGTCGTCAATAAGCTGAAAGCAGGCCTGCCTGTTTGCGCGGTGAAAGCCCCTGGCTTTGGCGACCGTCGCAAGGCGATGCTGCAGGATATCGCCGTGCTCACAGGTGGCACCGTGGTGACAGAAGAAGTGGGCTTGCGCCTCGAAGAAGCGGGCCTAGAAGTGCTTGGCAAAGCCAAAACGGTGAAGGTGTCTAAAGAAGAGACCACGATCATCGATGGCGGAGGCAACCCCAAGCAGATCCAGGAGCGCGTCGGCCAAGTCAAGGCTGAGATCGCCAATCCTGCCACCTCTTCTTATGATAAAGAGAAGCTTGAAGAGCGCCTAGCCCGTCTTGTCGGGGGTGTTGCCGTGATCAACGTTGGCGCTGCGACCGAAACCGAGATGAAAGAGAAGAAAGCCCGCGTAGAAGATGCTTTGCATGCGACACGCGCGGCGGTTGCGGAAGGGATTGTTCCTGGCGGTGGCGTAGCCCTGCTACGAGCCGTGAAGAGCTTGGATAAGCTGAAGCTGAAAAACGACGAAGCGATCGGCGTTAATATCGTCCGTCAAGCTTGCTACGCCCCTGCGACCGAGATTGCCAACAACTGCGGCAAGCAAGGCAACTTGATTGCGGAGAAGATCTTTGAGGCGCAAGGCAACTACGGCTACAACGGGCTGACTGATGAATTTGGCGATCTGATGAAGAGCGGCGTCATCGACCCCGTCCTTGTGACCAAGAGCGCCTTGAAAAATGCGGCCTCGATTGCAGGCTTGCTGATTACGACCGCTTGCATGATTACCGACAAGCCAGTGCCCAAATCCAAAGCGCATGCTCATGAAGGCATGGGCGGTGGCATGGGAGGAATGGGCGGTATGGGAGGCATGGGTGGAATGGGCGGCATGGGGATGATGTAGCATGCCCACCTACGACTACCGTTGCACCTCGTGCGGTCACACGCTAGAGGCCAACCAGAAGATTACGGACGCGGCGCTTAAAAGTTGTCCTGCTTGTCAGCAGGAGACTTTGCGCCGTGGGCCAGGTGGAGGCTCCGGCTTCCACCTCCAAGGTGCTGGGTGGTACCGTTCTGAAAAGGCACAAGCTCCCGAATCAGCTCCAGGCGAAACACCCTCTGCAAAGGGCTCTGGAGGCTGTTGTCCTTGCGGCAAATCCTCCGGCTGTTCAAGTTAAGTTTACAGTGTAAATCGATCGTTGATAAATTCGAGGAGTTGATCTGTTTCCGGCAAATCTTTTCTGATTTTTTCGAGGTCCCCTCTAACTCTTTCGGCTAAAAGATTGATAGAATTGGATACCTCAGGGTCGATCCCGATCTGAAGATGGGGGAGGGTGTCTTTCATCTGGGCTAAGAGTTTCCAGAAGTTGATTTTCTTCTCAGAAGTAAAAGAAATTTCGAGCGATCCTAAAAAGCATAAAAAGAAGATCATGTAGAGGCTCATATTCATTGCATTTACTGCATCTTCTCTGAAGTAGGCCCTTATCAACTCCTCTTGAATTTCGTCTCCTCCATGACAGACCACATCTCTACTGAGCAGCATAAAGCTCTCATTAGTATCCGTTCCGATTTCAGGTTCTGTTAATTCAGTGCTTAAAATAAAGAAGCCGTCGCTGAAGAATTGATGAGCTCTTTCTCTATCCGTACATTTGGCCCTCCACTCGTTCAGCAAGCCGAATAGGTACTCGTTTTGTCGATAAAGCAGATCCTGACGATATAATATAAGCGGTCTCACCTTAGTCCAAATAGTCATCCAATCAGATAAAATACCTTTTAAACAAAGTGACCTTTGGACATCCCGAGAAAAGCCATTTCGCCTGGAATATTCAAGAAAGTCCTCCAGCATCCTGGTTGACCAATAGACGATGAGAGGGGCCATTTGTTTATTTTGCAAAAGCTGGTAAAGCTGAAATGCTTTATCCATATTTTTGCGTTGAAAAAGATTAAAGCGGGTCGTTACAGCCATTCTCCACGCCTTGCAGACCCTCGCGGCATTCCTCACATCTTGTTCAGTCTTCAGATATCCTAATACGATTCCCCAAACGTCCCTGGGAATGCGGCGGGGTGTAGTCTCAGGCAACAATTCTACCCCTTGAAAAACTTTTCTGTACGTACTTAAATAGCGAGCAGTAAAGCCGTCTGTATCAGAATGTAGATCATTGCTTCTTAAAGCATTTAAATCTTGCTCCCAGCTTTGGTTTAAAGCCAAGACAGCAGGTGATTGAGGAAGCGCACCCATTCGGACGCCCACAACGAGTTGCTGTTGTTGACGCCATTGCCATTCCCTGTACACATAAATCGCTGCCATTAGGGGAATGGCCACCGTGAACAATGCCGCCAGCTTCAGAAGTGTCGCGAGGAGTTTTTGAAAAGTAGAGCGCAATGCGGGATCGTGGTCCAAACATACCTGAAGACGGTTCTGGTTATCGCGTTGTAAAATAGCGATGCGCTTGCCTTCAAAATGAAAGAAAGACCCCAAGAATTTGCCAAATCCAGCGGGAGGGTGCGCCGGATCATGGAGGATAGGAAGATTCCAGGGCAGATGCCGATTTGGGTCAATCGGGACCTGCGGGAAAAAATAGTTGTTAGCAGGTGCAATGACCATATTCGAATCCCAACCAGCCTTCTTGTTCGATCTCACTTTGCAACTTCCACCCCCAACGATGCGTTTGCTTCTGATAATGGGAGCGCTCTTCTGCCATCACGCCTGAGGTAATGCAAGTCTTGAACGGAAAAGGTTGGGGAAGGGCATTCCAAGCGCTTTCCTGCTCCGTTCGAATCATATTCATCAAGACGACGATTTTTTTGCCAGGCGGAAGCTTCAGTACCTGGGGCAGACAAAAATGGATATCTTGCATCTCATTTTGTCTCGCGTTGTGGCGTGCATGTTCAACCGCTTCAGGATCGATGTCGATGCCGAGGACCTTTTCAGCACCTAAGGCGTGGGCAGCTAAGGACAAGACGCCGCTTCCACAGCCCACGTCAAGGACGGTTGCGCCTTTGACATGGCGTGGCATTAGTTCTAGCACAAGGCGAGTTGTGGGATGCGAGAGATCCCCAAAGCCGGGGCCGGGAAACAAGCGAATTTCGCGCCCCGCAACATTGAGGTGCACACACCCATCAAAAAAGTTGCGCCCATGGATTGCCCATTGGGAAGTCCAATCAACAACTCCCGCTGAAAGCTCCTCCGGAACTCTCGCTGGAAACTCCGGAAACCCCCCCTCGGGAAAACCCAGCTCCGGGCCCCTTTTTCGCCGCCTTGCAATAGTTTTATTCATAATAAAAAATGATATATAAAAAGTCATTTGATTGCAATTAATTTAAAAGTCTTCAATTATAACGCACATGGACTTAAAACAGCTATACATTGAGACTGAGCTGCATCCAGAAGAACCTCTCGTGTGGGAGCGGTTTGCCCAAGCATTCAAAACGTTAGTTTTCAAAAAATTTGACCCTCTTCTGAAACGTGCATTCGTTCTTTGCCTGGATCAGCCTATAGGGAATCACCAGGATCTCGCTCTTGCGGGTATTTCTTTGCTAAAGCTAACGCCCTATCCTTCCATCCACGATCCCCTTTTGCTTGGGTTGCTGAAGCGCGTGTTGTTGCCCGATCCTGAAACAGAACGCTGGATCACTGCAGAACGGCGCAGGGTTCTGCTGGAAGGACAGCGTCCGAGTGATTTTATCGAAGCATTAACTGCTCAGTGTGCTCTAAACGAATCGGTCTATGCGATCAGTAGAGAAGAAAACGATGCCTTAGCAGGACTCGCATCAGATGATCCCTTGCGGGCGTGCTACGAACCCCCTAAAATGGCAATACCGCTGGAAGATATTCCTCAGCTTACACCCATTCGCGAGGAGACGTCGCACAAGGTACAACAGCAGTACGAGGAGCACCCTTACCCGCGCTGGACCACTTTGACGCCTTCGGAAGAGGGGGCACCTGACTTAAATATTCCTCGCATCTTGATAGCCGGATGTGGCACCGGGCAACATGCCTTCCGGGCGGCTCTGCAATATCCTGAGAGTGAGATTATCGCCTTTGATTTGAGTCGCGCAAGCATCGCGTACGCCCTTCAAAAGCAAAAAGAGCTAGGGATTTCCAACATCTCGTTCTACCAAGCGGACCTCCTGGAGCTTGATTCTTGGCAGGAGCGCTTTGACCTAATCGAATGCGTGGGGGTGCTCCACCATCTTCAGGACCCCATGCGAGGCTGGTCTTTATTGCGCAAGCTTCTAAGGCCAAGCGGCTGGATGGAGATTGGCCTTTACAGCGCAATTGGGCGCCGCGATGTGGTCGCTGCGCGCAGACTCATCGCAGAAAAAGGCTGGACAGCTACTCTTGAAGGGATTCGCGATTGTAGGCAAGCCCTGATGGATTTACCCGACGATCATCCTGCGAAGGGTGTGACGGCCACCATCGACTTCTACACGGTTTCAACCTGTCGCGATCTGCTCTTCCATGTGCAAGAAATGCATTTTACTCTTCCGCAAATCGAGGAGATGCTCAAGAAGCTGCAACTTAATTTTGTGCGCTTTGAGCTACGCGATAAGACACTTGAGGGCCCGAGAGAGGGATCACTCGCCGATTGGCATGCGTTTGAGCAGGCCCATCCGCAAACTTTTAGTGGGATGTACCAGTTTTGGGTGCGGTAGCCTTCCCCATGCTCTGCCCCAAAAGACAGCGAATTTCCATGTGAGGATGGCCTGTGAGGTCGCTATCGAGTTGTAGCTTGCCCTCTTGGAATAGAAGGATGAGGGCGGAGCCTCCAAAGGAGAAATAGCCCTTTTCCTCCCCTTTTTTTACGGGGACACCGGGGGTAAATGTTTCGTGGATAGTGCCTACGTTTGTCGCTCCAACCTCCATGTACAACACCTTGCCAAAGTTATCTGTTTCCAACTCTGTTAATACGCGCCGATTTTGCGTAAAGATCGCGACGTTTTGTTTGAGGGCCATAGGGTTGACGGAATAAAGAAAACCGTTGATCAGACGAGGGATTCCCGGCACGCAATTGCACGGGAAGTGAAAGCGATGGTAATCCGAGGGACACAGCCGTGCAATAATCATGGTGCCCTTTTCAAACTGGGCAGCAAGCTTTGGATCTCCTAATAGGTCTACCAGCTCGAATTTTTCCCCTTTGACAATGAAGCCATCGGCCTTTGAAATATCTTGGTAGAATAGGTAACGGCCATCTGCCGGAATAATGGCGGTATCATCTCCTGGGGCTATCGGGCGTGCTTCGGGTTTAAGTTTGCGGATAAAGAAATCATTGAACGAGTCAAAGCTTTCTACGGGGTCGGCAAATTCGGACGCATCGACTTCATAAGTAGTTATGAAGGGGGCGATTTTTTTGCGGCTGCAGCGCGTCTTTTGAAAGTAGCCATAAAGGGCTGAAAAAAGGGGAAAGCGGGCGCTGAAATAAGCAAGAGGGGCTCCAAAGAGACGCGACGAGAGGGTATGGCCGTAGAGGAGGCGGATGGCTTCGGCTCCATAGACCTTTTCGACAGCATACTTTCCGGTCTTTCGGTCGATGTAGACGATGCAATTCATGGTTTAGGGATGCCGCGCTTGGAAGCGGGCTTGGACACGATGCCCAGTTCGCTTAAGAAAGAGTTGTCAAAGGCTTGGGCGAGGTGGTGTTCCTTGATAAATTCCAAAATCAAATGCGCCTGCTTGGCCATCTGGTAGAGCAGCTCCACATTATCCTCATCCTTCAGATAACGCTTCTGTGCCTCCTGATACCCTTCTATCATCTCGCGCAAATGCATCTGATTGTTCAAGCTCAGCTGGGTTGCCCCAATCAGATCATTTAGAAGGCTAAGTTCCTTCTTGACCTCGCCCTGCTCCGCTGCGCCAAGCCCCATCAAGGGATAAAAAAAGAAGATAAACGACCATCGCTTCCAAAACATGCAGCCAGTATGCCAGATCGTGCCCCAAATGTCATGCTTTTTAAGGTCACCCTAAACCTGGCTTAGCCCAAATGGCGTGCACCCTTCCAATGATCTGATTCACAATTTCTCTATAATGGCTCCGCAAGGCATTGACGGTTTGACTTTCAAAAGCATTGCCGTACAATTTTTTATATCGATCCACTATATTTTTCAGTTCTACTTCCTCCCCCCCATTAACCAACCCTTTCTCTCTAAGAACATTGATTTTAAACAGATGGTTGTCTAACCAATAATTTTGAATTCTTACAAACTCATCTAACGTGAGATTTTGAAGCGTTATACAAACATCATCTCTTGTCTTTGAATCTGTTAAATCAGTGCGATCTTCATGGTTAAGATAGGTATAGACCCCGCCTATTAGGCCTCCTACCCCTAGAGCCGTCAGAGATAGACTGGTAATAGAAATGACAACCTTTCCAAGCGTGGGAATAGAAGAGGAAATGACACCGTACATCAGTGTTGGCCCTGTTCCTCCTGCTCCAATTCCTATTAAACTAAGAACGACTCCGCAGATTTTCCTGTCCGTATAGGAATTTTCCTGGATTGGAAATGGCAAAGATACTGACTGAACTCCAGACGCATTCGCTAAAAGTGGTGCAGCTTCATTTTGTACGGTCATAAGGCTTCTCTAAAAAATTTTTAATTCTATCATTCACTATTATTTTCAAAATAGTCATTTAAATATTGGTTGTAATTTTCGCTAGTAATTTTGCTCTCTTTTATTGCGCCCAATAAAACCAAGTCTTTCAACTTCTGCAATTTTG
>Ga0206912_1046_pt1 | contig 38020 bp, 38 predicted proteins | sample Alteio_BWOrgHeat_75_FD_152933 | JGI IMG/M metagenome (GOLD analysis project Ga0206912, IMG submission 152933) | Enriched cells from forest soil in Barre Woods Harvard Forest LTER site, Petersham, Massachusetts, United States -... | ecosystem: Environmental > Terrestrial > Soil > Temperate forest >... | reverse complement strand
ATGGACGCAAATGTGGTGGCCATTTCCGAAATTTCGGAAGCTTTTGAAGATTATAGGAATAAGTTTTTCAACGATAATAAAATGGGCACGCAACTGGACCCTACTGCCTGAAGATCCCTAATCGGTTCGATTCCACTTGATATCACGTTGAATTTACAAACCCTTGTAATATTCTTCGTATACGATTTTACCATTCTTCCAATTTGACTGGATGATTTCATGCCAATAGATCTTACTTCCGTCTTTCATGTCGAGGTCAAATATGAATTCTGCAAAGGTCACGTCGTCGCCGACACCAACACGATGTACGGATATCTCATTTACCTTTTTGATCAACTCGACAGTCTGTTTCTGTCCATCTATTGCTTCCTGTTTACTATTGGCCTTACGACCAGTAAAATCAACGGTCCTGGCATCCGCGGCAAAATATTTTTCGATCGCTTCAAGGATCTGGCCTTTTGTAACCATTTCATTCTTTTCCATGACTAGGTCTTTCAAATTTTTCATCTTCTTTTGATTTATTTTATGTAATAAATTGTGCTGGAATCACTACGGAATTTCAGACATCATGCCAGAAACGCAACTTGAACATTGATAAGACATTATAAAAAGATTTATACCCAGAGGACCTGTCAATCCGCGATATATGGCTGATCCGCAAATAAACTGAACTGCGAAAAGGGTATATACAGTGGGGTTTCGTAAGTTTAATCTGAACTTTAATCCTGAATTCAATTCAATGCAAGCGAAAGAAATCCTGAAACAGCACATCGCTAAAACGGCAAAGCTTGCTGAACCTGAATTTGATTATTTCTTTTCACATTTCAAACTTCAATCTTATACAAAAGGACAAACTATTATCACGGAGGGTGGTTTTGTGGAGTGCGAATATTTTGTTGTGGAAGGCTGCCTCAAATCGTTTTATATAAATGACGATATGAAAATGTTTATCCTTCAGTTCGCCATGCCAACTTGGTGGGCATCAGATTATAATGCATTGTACAGTAAAGAAAAAGCTATGATCAGCGTAGATTGCATCACTGATGCTGAAGTGCTTTGTCTCTCTAATGTTGACAGGGAAAAGTTGTGCCGCGAAATTCATCAGGTTGAACATTTTTTTCGTTGGCGAACGAACAAGGGGTATGTGGCAGCCCAAAGAAGATTATTATCCCATATGAACAATGATGCCAAAAAAAGATATGAAGAACTCATGCTGCAATACCCGGCACTCTATAAAATAGTCCCCAAACATCTTATTGCCGCTTATTTGGGTGTCTCCAGGGAAACTCTAAGCAGACTTCATAGTTCCTGAGATGTGACTCAGATCACAAAATAGGGTTGATCGCGCAAAAGTGATATACATCACATAGCTCCTGAGAAATTATTTTTGAGCTTTGTGTAACAATTAGAAACACGGGAATGGAAAATAAAAAATTTAAAGTGGTGGCGTCATTGAGCAACATCGACTGGAAAGGTAGAAAGGTAACGGGTACGCATAAAGGTACCATAGCTATCAAAGAGGGTGAATTCAGCCTAAACGAAGGCAAACTTGCAGCGGGCAAATTCGTAGTCGATATGACAGCCATAACGGTTCAGGATATTACTGATCCGGCCACCAATGCACAATTTGTCGGCCATATGGCATCCGGCGATTTTTTTGCATCAGCTGAATACCCGGAGGCCATCTTTGAAATTACTTCGGTAAAAAACAATCATATCGAGGGTAATCTTATAATTAAAAGCATCCGGCGTACAATAAGTTTTGATGCAGACATTCATGTGGCGGATGATAAGGTGAGAGCTATGGGGAAGATGATCATTGACCGCACCCAATTTGGAATAAAATTCCGATCGGGCAATTTCTTTAAAGATCTTGGAGATACGCTTATCTACAATGACTTTGAGCTGAATTTTCATATCACTGCAAAGACTGTCTAAATATGAAATGCCATTTATTAACCGCCTTTGCCATCCTGCTAATGGGATGCCGTCAAAGCGCCAATCACTTCAAAATGGAAACATTACAAAAAGACTCGACTGCCATTTCAAATGCATTGGAAAATTATTATTTCAAAGGGATTTACGAAGGCGATGTGGATGCGCTCAGCCAGGTCTTCAACACCGGCACCTTGCTTTTTGGAGATGTATCGGGACAGCCTTATGCCAAGACACTTGACCAGTACCTGGATGGTGTGAAGCATCGCCAAAGCCCAAAAGATTCAGGCAAGCCGTTTAAAGGGGAGATCCTGAATCTTAAAGTGGTCAATTCTATTGCCATTGCTGAGGTGAGAGTAAAGATGTATGATTTCAATTATCATGAGTTCCTTTCATTCCATAAGTTTAATGAAAGGTGGTTGATCGTTAATAAAATGATCAGCGATATAAAGGAATAAAGGTCAGAATATGTGGCACAACACGAAAGTAGCTCAATTATTAAAGATCGAATACCCAATCCTGCAGGGTCCTTTTGGAGGAAATTTTTCAACCGTTGAGTTGTTAGCGATTGTTTCTAATATGGGAGGGCTTGGTGGCTATGGAGCCTACACGCTAAGTCCGCAGGAGATTGTTGCGGTCCATAATAAAATCAAAGCGAGCACGAACAAACCGTATAATATTAATTTATGGGTTTCGGATTCAGATGCACCCGATGACATGATTACAGACGAGCAATATGAAACGGCTACTAAATTATTCAGACCATATTTTGAAGAGGCGGGTATTTGCCTGCCTGAAAAACCTCCACCTTTTGAATCAAAATTCGAAAATCAGGTCCAGGTGATTCTGGATATCCGTCCCAGTCTATTTAGTTTTGTGTTTGGAATACCATCGGGTGAAATTTTGGAACAATGTCACAAGGTTGGTGTTCTAACTGCCGGTGCTGCAACTACGCTTGATGAAGCGCTCGCACTGGATGCAGCCGGAGTTGACATGATCATCGCATCTGGTTTTGAAGCAGGCGGTCATCGCCCATCATTCCTTACAACGGCAGAGTCATCAACAACCGGAACGTTTGTATTACTCCAACTGATTAAAGAAAAAGTAAAAGTGCCGGTTATCGCTGCAGGAGGTATTGCAAAAGGAAATGCCATTGCTGCAGCGTTAGCTCTTGGTGCTGATGCTGTTCAGATAGGTACTGCATTCCTGGCAACCGATGAATCCAATGCCACAGCCATTCACAAACGAATGCTGTTTTCTGATGCAACTAAATATACCAGCTTATCGAGAGCATTTACCGGGAGACTGGGCAGAGGAATAACCAACCGCATTGCAAGAGAGATGAAGCATAAGGAAAATTGCTTTCTCCCTTTCCCGTTTCAGTCGCAGTTTATGTCGCATTTAAGGAAGGCTGCGATTGACCAGGAAAAATGGGACATGATCTTATTTTGGAGTGGCCAGATAGCGCCGGCACTTAAACATACAAAAGCTGCTGAACTGATGAGATCTTTGATTGAAGAAACAACTGGATACTTTGAACATTCAAAAATTTAAGATGGGCACTGAATAAAAAGCTTTAAAAATAATATCATGAACACTTCAAAAGTGTGGTACGTAACAGGGGCTTCCCAGGGACTGGGACTCGTCCTTGTAAAAAGACTACTTGAAAATGGTTATTGTGTTGCTGCAAGTTCCCGCGATGTACATATGCTGAGTCAGGTGGTTGGTCTGATAGATAAGAATCGTTTTCTCCCGTTAGCTGTCGATTTGAACAACCTGGATTGCATTGATGAATCTATACAAAAAACGCTCGCAACATTCGGGCGGATTGATGTGGTGGTTAACAACGCGGGATACGGAATGGCCGGAACATTAGAAGAAACAGGAGAACAGGATATCAGGAACATTTTTAATGTTAATGTGTTGGCAACAATGGATGTGGTTAAGAGTGTCCTGCCGGTCATGCGCAGTCAAAAATCGGGTTATATTATTAATATCGGTTCAGTGGCCGGTTTTGTAGGTGCTCCGGGCTGGTCCGTTTATTCGGCTACCAAGGCCGCGGTAGCCGCTTTTTCCGAAGTGATCGCATTGGATGTTAAAGAATTTGGGATCAGGGTTACTGTAGTCGAGCCATCGGGATTTCGAACCGGCTTTTTAAGTAAAAATTCTCTGGCTTATATAGAAAGTAAACTTGATGGTTACAAGGCTGTCAAAGACACGCAGAAGCGCTATATGTCAAATAATGGCCAGCAGCCTGGTGATCCCGAAAAGGCTTCTGAAATATTAATCGGACTTGCTGATAAAGAAGATCCCCCGCTTCATCTCTATTTGGGAAGGGATGCATTCAACCGTGTATCAGTAAAATTAGCAGCAATGTCCACAGAACTTGAAAGCTGGAAATTAACCAGCATTTCAGCAGATTATAAATGACAATTAGTTTCAACATTTTTATATGGGTGAAAAAATCCTGATTGTGGAAGATGAGCTGGTTGTAGCCGAAGATATCCGGTTAACAATAGAACAGGCCGGGTATGAATTTTGCGGAATTGCACCCTCTGTAAATCGCGCGCTTGAACTTGTCAAACAGCAAAAGCCCCGTATGGTCCTGATTGACATTTTTCTCAAAGGAAATTTATCAGGACTAAATCTTGCTTATGAGTTAAATGAAAAAGATATTCCCTTCGTGTATTTGTCTGCAAATTATGATCCTGAAATAATGGAAATTGCAAAAAGAACGCAACCTTATGGATTTGTGGTAAAGCCAATCCGGAAAAAGGATTTGCTTGTTGCACTGGACATGGCTCATTATCGCTGGGAACTGAAAGCACAATCGAAATTCAAATCCTCCAAAACTTCCATTGATAAAAAAGTAAATTCCCGCCCTGATAAGAAATACTTATTTGAGGCTAACGATGAATCAGCAATTCAAAAAACTAAAGTTCTTGAAGGCATTGTGGGAAAAACCTCCCGGATGCAGAAGATATTTGATTCCATCGGACTGGTAGCACCATTCGATACTTCTGTTCTCATTCTCGGCGAAAGCGGTACCGGTAAAGAGGGCATAGCGAATGCAATTCACCGTTTATCTCTACGCAGAGATAAGGAATTCGTTAAAGTAAACTGTAGTTCTTTACCGCATAACTTAATAGAATCTGAATTATTTGGACATGAAAAGGGATCGTTTACCGGTGCATTTGAAAAAAGAATCGGAAAATTTGAAAAGGCAAACGGGGGCACGATATTCCTGGATGAAATTGGAGATATGCCTGCTGATATGCAGGTTAAATTACTTAGGGTCTTGCAGGAAAAAGAATTCGAGAGAATAGGATCGAATACAACATTGAAAACAGATGTCCGTATAATTGCAGCAACAAACCGTGACCTGGAAAAGGAGATAGATGAAGGACGATTCAGATTGGATCTGTTTTACAGATTGCATGTATTCCCGATAAATTTACCTCCGCTAAGGGAGCGAAAGGAAGACATACCGTTGCTGGTAAGTCATTTTATAAAAATATTTTCTGAGAAAGCAAAGAAATCGATTTCAGGCATCAGTGATCCTCAGATGAAAAAATTAATTGCGTATTCATGGCCGGGGAATATTCGTGAATTACAAAACCTGTTGGAAAGAACTGTATTACTTGCGAAACACAATTTCATAGATGAAATATGGCTTCCGGATGTAAAATATAAAAATAATCTTCAGGAGTCAGTTTCGAAAGTAAAGACGATTGACGAAATGCAACGGGATCATGTACTATCCGTTCTGAAGCACTGCAATGAACGGATTTCAGGTCCCGGAGGCGCAGCCCAACTTCTGAATTTACCTCCCAGCACCCTTAATGCAAGAATGAAAAAGCTGGGTATCCATAGAAAACATTCTTATTAATATCGTCAATTTTTATGTGAATTCACCATATATGGTGACATAAAATTTCTTCAGTTCTTCAACTTATTGATTGATAGGATTCACTGAGATGGCACGTCATTGGCTTTTGAATTTCAAAACATAAAAAATGAAAAGCAAAAACATTGTAATAGTGCATGGCGCATTTGCAGACGGATCGGGATACAAAAAGTTATATGAAATCCTCACTAAAAAAGGATTCCAGGTCACTGTTGTTCAAAATCCTCTTACATCTCTGGAAGACGATGTCGACGCCACATTCCGCGCCCTGGACCGGCAGGATGGGCCTGTGGTTTTAGTAGGTCACTCCTGGGGAGGTACTGTGATTACGGAAGCTGGTATGCATCCAAAAGTAGCAGCCCTCGTTTATATTGCAGCCTTCGAACCTGATAAAGGAGAGACCTCAGTTCAATGGATTTCCTCGCTCCCGACAGCCCCTGAATTCGGCATTTTGCCTCCGGATGAAAAAGGTGTTGTATATTTTGATAAATCTAAATTTCATGCAGGCTTTGCGGCTGATTTAAGTAAGGAAGATGCCGATTTTATGTATGCTTCCCAGGGACCTATTTTCGGAGCCTGTTTTGCAACACCTGTCAGGGAGGCCGCCTGGAAAACCAAACCAAGTTATGGAATAGTGGCAACAGAAGATAAAGCCATCAACCCCGATATAGAAAGGAACATGTACCGCCGCGCAGGAGCAAAAATTACTGAAATAAAGGGCAGCCATGTATTATTCATATCTCAGCCGGATGCAGTTGCAAACGTGATCATTGCAGCGGCAAACGATCTAAATTCAAATTAACTATAACCTCCACAGATATGTCTTCATAGTCAGACTATTCAGTACGCAGACTTTTTACCGGGTTTGCCATGGCAGCTTTTATCGCAAGAAAACTTACACTTACCAGCGCGATAAATATTGCAATCAATCCGGTCAAAACAAATATCCACCAGCTTAAATGAGTCCTGTTTGCAAAATTCTCTATCCACTTATTCATTGCCCACCATGCAATCGGCACCCCCATTATTATAGCAATAAAAACCAGCTTCACAAAGTCCTTTGAAAGCAGGGTCGCAATCCCGCTTACCGTTGCACCCAGCGTTTTTCGAATTCCAATCTCCTTTATTCTTTGTTCAGCCGTAAATGCAGCCAATCCGAATAATCCAAGTGATGAAACAAATACAGCAATGAGAGCGAACGCAAAAATCAAGGATGAAGTTTGCTGATCTCCTTTGTACATCTGATTAAAGCTTTCATCCAGGAAATTGTATTCAAACGGATCGTCAGGTAAAAAAGCCCTCCAGACGTTTTGAATGTTTTGCAAGACAGCAGACTCCTTTCCCGGTGCTACACGTATCATAAACAACTGGTACCAGAAGGGCGAAATATATGCGACCAGTGGGCCGGTTTTATTGCGCAGATTTTGATAATTAAAATCCTTTACCACCCCGATAATCTGCCCTGTATTCCCCTTGAATGTAAACCGCTGACCAACTAAGGGCAAATGAATGGATAATTCTTTTGCAGCTGTTTCATTAAGCACAACATTGTTTTTATCTGTTTGGATGCCTGACTGAAACCATCTTCCTTCCTTCATTTGCAGGCCCATGGTTTTTTGATAATCTGCATCTGTCGAAAGTTGTCTTATTTTCGGATTAAAGGTGGATTCACGCCCATCCCAGTCGGCATTTCCGGAAGTCATACTTCCAATATCCACGATGGATTGATTCGCGAATGATACATTTTCAATTCCTGATTGTTTTAGCAATTCCTCTTTAATATTCTGCATCACATTCACTTTCTTATCCTGGCTCACGCTTGGGGGAAGATGGATTGATAAAACCTGGGCACGGTTGTATCCCGGATTTGACTTTTGTATATACTGCATTTGCTTGTATATGATAATGCTTGCTGCAATCAGAATAACGGAAATCGTGAATTGTAAAACCACAAGACCTTTTCTGAAACTGGCATCCTTTACTTTTAATACGGTCAGTCCCCTGAAAACATTTAGCGGCTTGAAGGAGGATAATAATATGGCAGGATAAATGCTGTTAAGCAAAACAGAAACAACAAGCGTAGTGCCGATTACTTTCCATAAATCCGGCGAGGTTAATGGCAATACAAAGGTTTCAGAAGTGATCAGGTCAAAGAATGGTAAACAAAGCTGAACCAGGATTGTTGTTGTGGTCAGCGCTAAAAAACTGGTCAACAATGATTCTGTTATAAACTGGTAAAACAAGTGAAGACGCCGGGCCCCTATCATCTTTCTTATGCTCACTTCCTTTGCCCTTAGGGAAGCTTTAGCAGTAGTGAGGTTAACATAATTGATACAGGCAATTAACAGGAGTAAGAAGCCAAGCACAGTGAATATATAAACCGTGTTTCGGTTTCCATGATTAACAAAGGAACCTACCAGATCACTCTCAAAATGCATTTCTTTTAATGGAATACTGCCAATTTGAAGATTTTGTTCCTTGTAAGCAGGAATGAGACTGGTAAGTTTTTTGTTTACCAATGGTATGTTTACGGCCTTCTTTAATTTTACGAAAGTCACATAATTATTGTTATCCCATGACTCATCATTTTCCCGACGGTCTTTATCAAGCAGCAATACTTTTAATGGGATAAAAGCTTTGAATTGAAAACTGGAATTTACGGGTGGATCTGCAACAATTGCTTTAACCTCATAATTCATACTGTCTATCCGGATGGTTGCTCCCAGAGCATTTTGGTTTCCAAAATATTTTTTTGATTCAGATTCCGTCAGGATTACACTATTAAGCTTCGCACCGAAAGAAGTTGCATTGCCTTCTATAAAATAGTAATGAAATATGCTGAACCAGTCGTCGTCGACATAAGCACATTCTTTTTCGTAAACCGGGTTGTTATTCAGATTGAATACAGGCCAGTTTCCCGAATGTATTCTCGCGATTTTATCAATCTCCGGGATTGTTTTTATAGCAGCATCTGCCAGCGGCAGGGGTGTGCCATCCCATATCCATTGATTATTGTTTTGACTTTCTGTGAGCATGTATATTTTATCTGCATCGGGATGATATCCATCAAAACTCATTTCATTCCGGACCCAAAGTAAAATCAATACTGCTGCTGTCATTCCTACGGATAAACCTATAATATTTATTCCACTGGTCGGCTTGTTATTCCACAAGCTTCGCCATGCTGATTTTAAATAGCTTTTAAGCATAATTGATTATTTGATATTTGAGTTGAAATAACGTCTCAACAGGAATGCCAATATAAAACGTATTGACTTATACCAGGTTAGAGAAGGACAATAAATATAATAGATCATTTTCGATACGAAGAATGTTCGATTCTGATACATTCTAATCCCGGCGTCTACGTCATTTTCTGGTCCGACGGAACAAAGGTGCTTTTGAATTCTTTCCAGGTGAGATGATGAGAAGGAGATTGCAAATAAGACTGAAAAGCTCTTTTTTGGAGTTTGATATGTTACTTATATGAGAGATATGTAAGACTTATATAACTTTAGAAAATGGAAATGCTCGTCAGGGCCGGACGCACAGCTTTTGGGATTTGCCTCATTGGCCTGGGCATTCAGGGTATGTTTTACAGTGATTTTGACCCGGTATTTTTGCCCGATGCATCCTCATGGCTTCCATTCCACACAGCATTGGAATATGTATGGTGCCTGATTCTCATATTATCAGGTCTATCCATTATTTTGGAAAAAAAGTCCAAAGAAGTATCACTCGTTTTGGGAGGAATATTCCTGATATTATTTTTATTTTGTCAGGTGCCACATCTGCTATTCGTTGACCCCAATTGGAAAGCGCTAGGCTCCTGGACGAAGGCTTTGAAAGAACTGGCATTTTCGGGAGGAGCTTTTGTCGTTGCAGGATCTTACGCTCCATCTACTATTCAGCCAGCATCACAATTGCTCAATCTGTTACAAAAACTTATTCCTTTTGGCAGGGTTTTCTTTTCTATAACAATGATCGCATTTGGCATTGACCACTTCTTATATAGTGAGTTTGTAGCAACCTTAGTACCCGACTGGATCCCGAATCATATTTTTTGGACAGATTTTGCCGGTGTTGCTCTTATTGGTTCGGGTGTTGCGATCATTGCAAAGATCAAATTAAAAATAGTAGCGGGCCTGCTGGGAACAATGATTTTTCTTTGGTTTATTTTTCTTCATATTCCCCGTGGAATCGCAGATCCATATGGCAACAGGGGAAATGAAATGACAAGCATAATTCAATCTTTTGGGTTTAGCGGAATTGCTTTTGTAATTGGTTTTGGAAGTCGTCCGGGAATTAATAAAAGCCCCTCATAAAAATGAAGGGCGAACTTTAAAACTTGACACTAATTGCTGATTTGAAAACTTGTATTTATATTATGCAATTGTCCTGCCATTGGACACAGACTTCATGCAATTGCAGGAATCAGGTCGTCAATCGATCCTTGCGATTCAGGTTCAATTTTTTTTATTCGTGAATGTACCTCAAACTGAAGTTGTTCTACAATTCCTTTTGTATATAAAAATTGCTCTGATGGCGGTATATTCAATGAAAGAATCCTTGTATATATTTTTGTATACACAGCGAGAAGATCGTACAATTCTGTCAGGTCGAAGATGCTGAAGTCAGGCATTACCGAAGGATCTGTATTCATGCAGCAAAAAACATGCAATACCCTTTTAACCCAATAAATTTGATTTCTAAAATTTTATGTAGAAAAATAATCACGCTTATTAATTAAGAGGCAAAAAATCCCTGCGGAAAATACGTTTGCGTAAAATACGGTTGATGGTGATTACCGGGGTGATTTTGGATAACAGCAAAAAATAATGATACTGATAAGCATATCCCGGAGTTGTTGGGGTAAGAGATACTAATTTGGTAAATTCGAATCCCATGTATTATATTCTATTCGGTTTTTTTTACATGCTCTCCCTGCTTCCGATGCGCATGCTGTATATCATTTCTGATGGAATATACCTGGTTGTTTATTATTTAATTGGCTACCGTAAGAAAGAAGTGATGCAAAATCTGGAAATAGCTTTCCCGGAAAAATCATATGCAGAGCGCACTAAAATAGCTAAAGCGTTTTATCATAACCTTATTGATTCATTTATAGAAACCATTAAATTAGTAAGCGCTTCCATGCGTTTTCTGGAAAAAAGGATAACTGCAAACTGGGAAGTGCTTGATCCATTATATCAAAGTGGTAAAAGTTGCCAGCTTCACCTCGGACATACATTCAACTGGGAATGGGGTCATCATGTTTTGAGCAGCCACACAAAATACCAGTTGCTCGTAGTATATATGCCTCTAAGCAATGCTGTATTAGAAAAGTTGATGTATCATTTGCGCGTTCGCCACGGTAGTAAATTTATTGCTGCGGGCAATATGAAAAATTCAATGGAAAAATTTAAAGATACTCGCTATCTCCTGGGCCTTGTTGCTGACCAGAGTCCGGGCAACCTCAAAAATGCTTACTGGATGAATTTTTTTGGAAGGCCTACAGCTTTTGTGGCAGGTCCCGAAAAGGGAGCAAGAATGGGTAATTTACCAGTGGTGTTCACATATATTGTAAAACCTAAGCGTGGATATTATCATGCCGTTTTAGAAGTTGCATGTGAAGATCCCAGGTCACTGAAAGAAGGAGAACTGACTTTACGATATGCCCGTTATATGGAAAAAGTAATACGCTCGAATCCTGATATGTGGTTGTGGAGCCACCGAAGATGGAAACACAGCTGGAATAAGGCGTACGCTGAGAGTTGGATTGAAGAAAACCTGCCCAATATTGAAGAACAGGTTGTTTGAAAAAAATAAAACAGAAAAAAATCATTACACCCCCTGATTAATTCAGCATTATAACTTCTGAATAGTTTACATGATTATCCAGGTCCATCTGTTTCAGGCGAAAGGCTTTTACGGTTGAAGCAGGGGCATTGTCAGGCACTATTACAGATTTACTGCATGAAAAAAGAAACATACAGGCTATTCCTAATAGCAGGCATTTGTATGCCTTTTTTAGTTTACTTATAAAAACTATCATGGCAAGCAATGTCATAACAATCCATATGCTGTGCATATCTGCCTGTGTGTTATTGTTAGAAATTTGATAGCTGTATGTCAGCGGTGTACTGCTGTTTCCACCTTTCGCCTGTGAAGAAACGGCGGCTAAATCGAAGAAATCGGAACCATTCGTACTTTCCTGAACAATGAAACCTGCGTTGTTTGATTCCATATCCGTCTGCCAGCTAACCAGTATACCACGATCATTTCGGGCAACATTGAAATATGCAAACTCCACTGGAAGTACTCCGGAAATGACCGTTATTTTTACTGCTGACGAGGATGAATTTTGCTTATCGGTAGCTGTTAGTGTAAATACATAAGAACCTGCAACCAGGCCTGTTACTGTTGTAGTCATATGATTAGATGGCTTGGTAATGGTAGCAGCCGGTCCGCTGGTTTTGATCCAGCTGGTATCTAAAATCGGATGCCCGGGATTGGCTTGAACCGCGGTGCCAGACAGAGTAATTGAATTCGCTGGAAGAATAATAACAGTGTCCTTGGCAGGCGTGGTATAACCAGATACAGTCGGTTGTGCAACTGCTGAAAGAGAAAAAAAGACACTTAAAATATATATCGCTGTTTTCATAGAACTAGTGATAAACCATTAGCATGCCGTTCTTAATGCCTTGAAAATCAACCTTGTTTTATATTTTTGAAACGATTTTTTTCCAATAACCGGAATGGAATCCATATTTGGAATCACGTTATTCCATTGTCCGGGTATGCTTTTTGTTTAAGTGCCATTGATTTTTAATCTGGTTCATATATAGTTCATTAAAACAAGCATTATGAAAAAGATACTCATACTATCAATTACAGCTATATTATTCCTTGCCAGTAAATCGGAGGCTCAAACTGCTGAATTTGGATTAAAAGGAGGCCTCAATGTGACCGGCCTGCATAATAATTTCACAAATAGTCTTGACCCGAGAACCTCTGTATATGTGGGAGGACTTTTACATATACATCTGAGTAAAAATTTTGCGATTCAACCTGAAATATCTTATTCCTGCCAGGGCGCCACACAAAATACAGACGGGGGTGAGATTGCATGGAGGTTAAATTATCTTGTATTGCCAGTATTAATGCAATACATGTTTGATAACGGGTTTCGACTAGAAACAGGCCCGCAATTGGGATTACTTGCAAGTGCTAAAGAAAAATCGGGGGGCACAATAACAGACATCAAGAGTAATTACACTACGGGTGATTTTTCCTGGAGTATAGGGGTAGGTTATATAACTCAGGTAGGGTTGGGAATCGATGCAAGGTATAACCTGGGGATCAACAACATTTATAATATCAGAAGTGCAGATAAAATACAAAACAGGGCGTTCCAGGTCGGGTTATTTTATCAGTTTAAACACTTATGAAATTAATTAACAGGAACTTTGCAAAATCGTTAAATGCAATATTAAAATAATGCCTTTTGCGTAAATGCTAATTGATTATTGATAAACAGGGATACAACGAGAACTTCTGATTTCTGTTTATTGAATACAGGAAGATCAATAATATTTAGTCCTTTGTTTAATTGCACAGTTTGTGACTCCAGTGATTGACCGATTACATTGTACATTACTATTTTTCCACTGCAATCCTTATCGGTATTACATGCCAGAGAAACCCTGCCTTCACCAAAACTATTTATCAGATAAATTTTCCTGGAGTCTACCGGATTTCCATTAATATCCACAATATTGGAGTAAGAAATAAGTCCTTGTTTCGAAATGGATTTAATTCTATAATAATTATCGCCTGCGTATGGGCTATTATCTGTAAATGAGAAGAAGTTTACAGAGGACAGCTCATTGCTATTTAAATTAAATACTGTTCCGATTTTATTAAAACCTGTGTTAGCGGAAGATTTTTCAATTTCGTAATAATCAGCATTGCTTGCCACATTATCACTCCAGGAAAGTTGTATGGATTGGTTTTTATAAACCCCGCTTAAATTTAAATATCTTCCGGCAAGTGTTCCGAAATCCCAAAAACTCAGCGTTTTTAAAGCAGTATCCTTACAACCATTTCTTTTTTCTGTAACTATCAACTGGTAAGTACCCCAGGTCGTGTCATTGATGGGATTTTGTATTGTTGAAGCAAATCCTCCCGGTCCGCTCCAGTTCCACAATAATCCTTTGGAACCTCCAAAAGGGGTTATATAATTACTGGCAGCCGTATCTCCACCATAGAACTGCAGATATGAATAGTTAGATCCAATAGCAGCAATAATTGAGGCAACCGGAGGAAATGTATCTATCGGGATAACAACAGTATCTTTTCTTGTTGCGGGGCAACCCAATGCTGGTGACGCAGAAACTATATAGGTACCTGGCTTGTTTATATTGATAGTCGAACTATCACTATTAGAACCGGAAATGTTACCATTGGCTGTTGTCCAGTTGTATATTCCTGCCGTTGAATTATTGGTAATCTGAATATTTCCTACGGGACGATTACAGCGCAAAGTATCAGGCCGTAAGGAATAATCCATTACTGGGTTTCGGAGGAATTGAAGTGGTGTAACAAAATCATGCATTTGAGATACAAATGAATTGGACGCCCTGGATTTGAAAAAAATATCGGAAAAAAGGGACTGACATGGATTTAAACCAAGTGCTGTATAAAGTGCAGGATCCAAACCGATTCTTGTTAAATTTAAACCCACCTCTATAAATTGTAATGTTTGATATTGTGTCGCCCAAATCTTAGAGGTGTTTTCTGTCCCCCAAGGAGTTGAGAGAGTTGTATCCTGGGCAGGTGTTACTGAATAATTTGATATGCCGGAGCCAAAATTTGTTGTGCCTGCTTTGGATAAAATAGACGCATAACCGAAAGCCGGAGTAGCGCCATCAAAATTTGCTCCGAAACTAAAGTACGCCGGTGTTATTGATGAATATGTCGTCTGACTTACCCAAATACGCAGATCTACAACAGGAGCAATACCAGGAGTAAAGTTAACAGCAACGATCATGTCTCCTGTTTGTATGATATTTCCACTGGCATCAAATATCCATTGTGTATGGCCTGCATCAGGTCCGGCACTGGAGAAACTACCGCTTGCAGCATTGTAACTGAAATTATTTTTATATAGTTCGATGTCAAAGTACCTGGATCCCGATGTGCCTACAGTTGATACGCCTGTGAAAAACCAAAGTGAATCATGCACATTAGTTCCGTCCCTACGCATATGGGCAAAAACATCTACCAGATCATCTTTGTCAGGAAAGTTTTTTTGCCCGCCCATCCAATTGACAGGATTATCCCCATTTTTACTGGCAATAGTAAAACCTGTGGAATCAATTAATGAATTTGAACCAATATAATCCCTCCCATATACTGCATCCAGCCATAATTTCCCGTTTTCTTTTGAATAAAGAGGAACTGACATTCTTTTGTTGAACCCAATATTTCCACCTGCCTGAAGAATGCTTAAATAAACTGAAGCGCCTGATGTATCGATTACGTTATAAGAAGAGGGCAGGGAAGAAAACCAGTCATCACTTAGGATAGATCCGGTAGCAGGACCATACTTTACATAGTCACTGCGAGTATCTCCATCCACTCCAAAATAAGCATTGATCCCACCATTCGAAAGTTGGGCGGAGGATAAAAAAGGAAGAAGACAGGTCAGTAATAATGAGAGTGTAAAATTGGATTTCATGGGCGTCAACGGATTTGGATTTTCTCAGTAATTAGTACTTGCACAAATGACTAATCACTTATCAAATTAGATATATTTTCCTCCCTGTGCAATGAAAAATTACTCGTAAAAACACCAATGATTCAGAAATATTATTTACCGAATGAAGGAATTACAACTCACTGGTTACCAATGATTTTACTAATCGTTTATTCACTTCATTTTAAAATAAAAAACTCAGCTTAGCGTTAGTAGCTTTTACATACTGAAATAAGGCCCGCAAGGCTTATCAGAACATTCATTCCATTACCCATATTGATGAAAAATCTCCCATTAATTCTTGTTATCTCTTTTATTTTCACATGTATCACCCAAAATATTTCTGCTCAGTCTGTCAAAGATTCTGCTCAAAAAAAACGAATCACTCAGGTTATCATTCAACATGATTCAATCATGGTTGACAAAGATGATCTGAAGGAAATAAAAAAAACCCGTGTTGAAACAGGTTTGAGTTATCAGAATAATGACGTTTATCTGGGCAGGAAAGATTCAACATTGCTGCCTTATTATATTCCTTTTCTGAGCTACTACCATAAATCCGGCTTATATTTTTCTGTTCATTTAAATTATTTAAAAAATACGGAAGCAAGCCGGGTTGATTTAGTTACCATGGAGGCTGGTTATGTTTTTGGTTCCGGTAACTACGACGGGCAGGTAAATGTTTCGAAGTTCTTTTACAACAGCCAAAGCACCAGTGTATCTTCTGAAATTCAGGCTGGCTTTGAATATCAAAATGGTTATGATTTTGGATTCATTAAACCGAATTTAGATATCAATTTAAATTTCGGAAATAAAATCGATTACACCGGAAGTTTCAGTCTGGAACATGGTTTTACAGCATTGCATAAAAAACTGGAATTTACACCGACACTCACAGTAAATGGTGGAACGCAAAATTTTTACGACAGTTACTATAAGAATAAAAGATACTCCAATAATAAAAACAATAAAAATATTCAGAACGGAGTGTCCACGATTACTGGAAGTGTTGTGAATCCATCCAGTTTTAAAATCCTGGACTACGAAGCAAGTATGCCTTTCAGTTATACGATAAAAAATTTAGTAATCAATTTTACACCTACGTATTCCATCCCCTTAAATCCAGCTTTAATTAATATCCATACCGGACAATCTAATGGAACATCCTCGAATCAGGTTATATCGGAAAATTTAACCAATACCTTTTACTGGACTATTGGAATAACTTTTCGGTTAGGCTAGGTATAATTCCGATCAAACCCAATGGAATTAACCCTGGTATGATATTTTAATAGATCGTTTTAAGTACTATTAAAATAGCAGCCATGAAAAATATCTTTCTTCTTTTATTTGTCCTCATTGTAATGGATTGTTTATCCGCCGGAGCCCAGGCATTACACCTGGGCATCAAGGCTGGCACAGACCTGAGTGAAGTCACGGGTTACTCTGTTCAGAACGGACTCAAAGGCGGTTTTATGGCGGGCGCTTTTGCAGAAGTCAATCTTATCCTTTTGGGCGTACAGCCGGAAGTATTATATAGTCAGATTAATACCCGGGGTTCAGACAATCAAAACATCAAACTTCAATATTTGAATATACCCATCCTGCTCACTATCAAACTACCTATCCCCATCCTGAGTCTTTTGCTGGGTCCGCAGTTTAGCACCCTTTTAAATAAAAATGACAATCTCGAAACCAACGGGAAAAATGCCTTTACTTCAGGCAATTTCTCCATGGTTGCGGGTGCTCAACTGAATCTTTTAAAATTTAAAGGAGGCGTTCGGTACGTATACGGGTTTTCCGATATCAATAACACCTCGGGGTCTGGATCCTGGAAAACAAGAACTGTTCAGATATATGTGGGATTAAGGATATTTTAATGAATCAAAAATGTTGCAGTCGGAGCATCCTGCTCAATAACAGCATTAGAATAGGATGCAAAACCAGCCGATGTGCCATCGTCAAAGTTCAATGTAAGTTTTGGATTAAATACCCATCTGTCGTTACCGTTTGGATACATAGTAACGGTGAAATATCCTGATTGGATGTTTTGCTGAAGCACTTTATTAAATATTTTGATGGAGAAAGGCCCTCTTATTTCTCCGTTATCTTTAAACTTAGTGACAGGGTTGATGCAACAAAAGCAGCCCAGCATATCAGCACTTGGTGTGGATGCGTCACAGGAATTATAACCGGCTACACCAACGAGTGTACCGTCTATTAAAAATAATGATACTTTTATTTGCGTATTCCAGTCTTTGTCGTCTGTATTTGCCGGTGTGGTGAATGAAATTTCAGCAGATTTTAATTTTACCTGGGCAATGCAATTTCCGCCGATCAAAACAAAAGTCAAAAATTGAAATAAGCGCTTTGAGGAGGACTTCATTAATTTTATTTTTGATTAGAGAAGAGGAATAAAGATCGTGAATCACTCTGTTATATCTTCATAGAAAAAATGGAATCGCTAAAAGGAAAAACAGCATTGATCACAGGAGCCGGTAAAGGACTGGGTCGCGCTATTTCATTGGCGCTTGCAGCGGAGGGGGTTAACCTGGCGCTTGTTTCCAGAACCAGCCAGGATCTCATTAGCCTGTTGGCTGAGGCCAATAATTTAAATTCAGAAATCAGGGCTTCATATCAAATTGCTGATATATCGGATTATTCTGCAGTGTCTGCGTCTATAAGCGCCTTCATCCGTGAGTTTGGTCAGATTGATATTCTTATCAATAATGCAGGCATCGCTAAGATGGGCAACTTTATGGAGCTACCGGTTAAAGAATGGGAAAGCATTATTCAAACTAATTTGCTGGGATCTTATTATTGTATTCACGAAGTGCTGCCAGCCATGCTTGCAAGAAAAAATGGCGATATAGTCAATGTATCTTCAACAGCGGGACTCAAGGGATTTTCAAATACCAGTGCATACAGTGCATCGAAATTTGGTTTGGTTGGTCTTTCAGAATCTCTAATGATGGAAGTGCGCTCATCAGGAATCAGGGTATTCACAGCAAATCCAAGTACCATAGCAACTTCCCTGGCAATGGAACTTAAATTAACAGATGGTAATCCGGAGAAAGTATTGCAGCCTGAAGATTTTGCAGAAATGATTTTAGCACATCTTAAGCTGCCGCGTCGTGCACTGGTAAAAAACGTTAGTCTCTGGTCAACGAATCCCTGAATAAGTATTTCACAAAAAGTTTAGACTTTCTCAGTTGAGCTGGAGGTACCAGTGTTTGGGAAGGAAAGATTGCCTGAATCGTGACAGTCCAAGGAATCATTATTTCCTCCCTTTGAACGTAGCGTAAATAGCCATAGCATGTCCATGACCCAGATCGAAGTCTTCATTCAACCATTTTATTATTTCACCTGCTTTAACTGTCGGCTTAAGGCTTCCTTTTTCAAAAAATCCTTTTTTTTCAGCTAATTTCTTAAATTCGGAAGGTGATTTACCGGTCTTTAATTTAATATTATTTATATAAGCCTGGAATGACATGTTTCTGTTTTTAAGAAAGATTTAGCTGATTAACAACACAAAGTTCGGTAATTATCAATCCAAGGCATCTTTAAAAAGCAATTTGTTGTGTACTTTTGTATTATGAATAAGGGATTATTTATCCTGGTTATTATTCTACTGCCTGCTATACTTTTTGCTCAGAATAAAGCAGATACTGTTCCAAATCATGAAAACAGGAATGGGCCCGAATTGAAAAAGCATGATGATCTTGCTGGTCATGCGTTTGTATTCATGTTCAATGCAAGTGCTGTTTTTTATACTTCCACAGATCCCAGAATAAATAATTTTCTTAATAAATACGGTTATACAGCGCAACAGAAAATCCCTGTGGGACTGAGAATTGAAATGGCAGGTATACCTTTTGGAGGTAAAATGATATACAGTTTAAACGCAGGAACCATTGTATCCAAACAGGATATCAGTACCGCCGATGTGCTATTAGGCATCTATCGCCGTTTTTTCGAAACTAAAAAATTATGGATTCTCGCCGGCGTGGCCTTGGGAGAACATTTTGACCGTATTGTACTAACAGGGAACATGCCTCCTTCACTCGATAGTTTGGCAAAAAAATATAATACCACATTGTCATTACGCAGGAATGGGTTTATTACAGAACCTGCGATAAAAATATTCTGGTATCCATTGATATCGAAAAAATTTCAGTTGGGCTTATATACAGGAATTTACTATGATCTGGATTTTAACAGCCGCTGGCGTGTCGGATACGATCCTCATAATGACAATTCATTCAAAAACTTGAGAAGACCAACAAATGTGAGTACTGAAGAAGAATTTGGCTGGGTCTTTAGCTCAGGTATCAGTATTTGCTTCTAGGAGAATTCTTCCTTCAACCCAGGGTGTTAACGGTTATCACTGTGACGGCGTCCCGTGATCCTGGGGAAAAGCAAAGTAGGTCCGACAGTAAGGAATGCACCCAGTGTCGCAATGCCTGTGATTGTTCCAATAGCAAAATCCTTACGGCTGACGAGGTGACCGCCGACGCCATATTTGATCAGGAGATAAAAGATGACTACGTATAGCAGACTTGTAACCAGGCCCGGCGAGTAAGTGTAGAGACGGATTGTCCAGTATAAGTGCACAGTCAGAACATGGGTAACGAATCCTGTTGAGAAGAAAATTGGCAGGATAACCCAATGGCCGCCAAAACTGTCAAATAGAATATTGCTTACTGCGATTGCTCCAATAAAAGCAGCATTAAACCAGAAGAACATCCGAATATTATACGTCGGCCAAAAATTCTCTGCAATCCATTTAACAAAGCCGCCATTGAGCAAAGTTTCGTCAAGGATATGAACAATATATGACGCAAAAAATGCCCAGAAGAGAATGCTTAGGAACGACATGATCTGCTTATTTAATTACTATTAAATCTTTTGATTCATGGATAGTATTCGAGATTGTTATAACGGAGCGCCATATTCCCTCCGAAAAACGTGAGCATATATTTTTTCATAAAGTTTTTGCATTATTATATTGCAAAAATAGCAAGAAAGGAAAACTAACTATTTCACTATTGTATATACCGGGAAAATTCATAAATTAACTTCAAATGACAGAGTATTTAGATTCAGATAGGGAAATGCTGGAGAACTTGCAGGCAAAAACTTTTAACTATTTTCTTAAATATTTAAATCCGGCAAACGGTTTGATCGCTGATAAATCAAGCCCGGATTCACATTCGAGTATAGCGGCTGTAGGTCTGGGAATCAGTAGTTATGTGGTGGGTATTGAACGAAATTTAATTTCAAGAGAAGAGGGGATTAATAAAATTCTCACCATTTTGAATTTTTTTCTCGCCGGTCATCAGGGTCCGGAGGTGGATGCAATGGGTTACAAAGGATTTTATTATCATTTCCTCCAAATGGATACAGGCAAGCGGGCCTGGGAATGCGAATTATCAACCATTGATACAGCCATTTTTATTGCTGGCGTGTTGACTGCTGCTGTTTATTTTAAAGGTGAAAATAAGTTAGAAAAAGAGATACGAACCCTTGCAGAAAACCTTTACAGACGCGTTGACTGGCAATGGGCTTTGAATGGGGGATCGATGATTTGTCATGGTTGGAAACCTGAGTCCGGTTTTCTTAACAATTACTGGGGTGATGGATATTGTGAAGCAATCATTTTATATGTACTTGCGTTGGGTTCGCCAACTTTCCCCATTGATCCGAAAGGTTATCAAAATTGGACATCCACTTTTAAATGGGTTGACATACTCGGTTACGGGTACATACATGCCGGACCACTTTTTATCCATCAGATGTCGCACCTGTGGGTGGATTTTCAGGGTATCCAGGACGAGTTGAACAGGAAATATAAGATTGATTATTTTGAAAACAGCCGTCGTGCAACCCATATCCAGCAACAATATGCTATAAAGAATCCACTCAATTTTAAGCATTATGGTGAAAATAATTGGGGCTTTACGGCAAGTGACGGACCCGGGCCTGCTGTTTTAAAGATTGACGGGGTTGAAAAAATCTTTTATGATTATGTCGCCCGCGGTGTACCGTATGGCCCGGATGATGGTACGATTTCACCATGGGCAGTTGTGGCTTCTTTGCCTTTTGCCCCCGACATCGTATTAAGTACCCTTCGTCATGCGGTAAATAGATTAAAGGAAAATAATGCTGTCAATGAAGGTTTTGATGCAAGCTTTAATCCGGTATTTAAAATCCCCGGCAAGGAGGAATATGGTTGGGTTTCTCCATGGAAGTTTGGATTGAATGAAGGTCCGATGGTTATCATGATTGAGAATTTCAGGTCTCAATTAATTTGGAATATTATCAAGCAATCCATTTTTATTAAAAAAGGCCTCCGCAAGGCTGGATTCACGGGAGGATGGCTCAACCAGGAATCATAAATATTCTAAACCGCATACCAGATTATGAATGTTTTACTACCTGTCATGTATAAAAATGCAGAATATACAGTTGAATATAACGAGCCGGACAGCACGCCCGATCCAAAAGATTATATTGTTCGTATCGAATCGATTAAGGGCAATTCAGATCTGCCAGCTGAACTGGAAGAACAGGTATGCAAGGAGTTTTCATACAAGGCTTCAGATAAATTCAAGGGAGATCCGAATCAGCCCCTGGATCTCATTATAAAGACTTACCGCGATCATATTGCAAAAGATGTAGATCCCCTGCCCAGGGTATAAATCATATTTCTGTTCCTTCAGCTTTTGATTACCTCACAGCGCTTCCATCAATCGTCAGACAAACTCCGCTGACAAGAGATGCCTCATCAGACGTCAGGTAGAGATAACCATCTCTTTTTTATTTCTGCAAAAAAATGGTCTGAGGATTTAAAGTTGAAGGGTTGAATCAACAATTATTTTCAGGATTTTTACTATTTCTTCGGTTGATTATTACGATAATGATACCATATATTTTATAAGTGGGTCAGTACTGGTAATAAATGGTTTTTAACCTTTACAACTTATTCATAATTAATAATTTATGAAAAAAATATCTGGCACCATAGTTGTTTTTATATAGTGAACAATTAAAATAATATACTATGACAAAGTCCGAATCTATGAAAGATCAGTCATCATTACCGGTTGGCGAATCAATCATTGTCTATTTAATTGCGGCAGTTCTTTTGACAGGTGTGATGATTCTTGCTTTTGCGAGTTGGCAGGGATAATAGTTATCCAATTCCTGTTCACCTTTGTTCTGCAATAAAATAATTTATATCGCATAGAAATTGAAGCGATCGGCTAGTCGCATATCCGTTTACGGGATTGGCTCAGCTATTGTTGCTTTGCTGATACGTCAATGCATTAAACAAAACTATTTTCCTTGTTTTCGCCAAAAGAAAACCAGTTAACTGAGTCGTCGATAAACAGCGCCTCATAGGCGTAGAATTCTTTGGTAGGTGGCTTTTATTACTCCCATGCTCCCATACTTGCCTTTGGATTACTCAGACCTTAAACTGGAGACCGGATTCACCAGCGCCGCTTTAAGTGCCTGAATACTGATCGTCAGCAAAGTAATTAATACGACGCACGTCCCGGTTATCAAAAAAACTTCCGGTCCTATATCAATACGGTATGCAAAGGACTGCAGCCATTGATACATGAACCACCATGCCAGTGGGAATGCAATGATAACTGAAATCAATACCAGTTTCAGGAAATCCTTAGATAACATGACTACAATACTATTCACCGAAGCCCCTACGACTTTCCGGATGCCAATTTCCTTACGTCTTTTTTGTGCGGTAAATGTTGCCAGGCCAAACAAACCAAGACAAGAAATTAAAATCGCCAGTCCTGCAAAATATCTTGAGAGTATGCCCACCCTGGTTTCTGTGAGATATTGTTTTTGATAGGCTTCATCAAGAAAATTATAATCAAAAGGGAAACCCGGATTATAAGTTTCGTAGAGGTGCCTGATAGAATTAATCGTGGCCTCCTGGTCCCCGCCCTTAATCCTCACCATCATTTTGTGCCAAATATTGCCTGGTGCATCAAGTGTGATAAAACATGGCTTTACCACTTCATGTAATGATTCAAAATGAAAATCCTTTACGACACCAATAATTTGTCTTGGCTTACCAACATACTGTACTGTTTTCCCAATCGGGTCTTTGATTTGCATCATCTTAATGGCAGCTTCGTTCAGAATAATTTTTGACGTTTCGTCTCCATAAGCTTTTGAATAAGCCCTGCCGGCAGCCATATGCATTCCCATCGTTTCTATAAAACCATAACCTCCGCCAAATCCTTCTAAATAAACTGCTTCATTGGGATTTTTCCCTTCCCAGCTCAGGTTGTAATCTCCATAATTCCTTCCGATCATTTCATGCCATGTGTAACATGCATTAACCACTCCGGGAATTTTTTTAACCTGATCCATAAATACATCTTCGCTCTTTAATACATTTCCTTCAGAATTAAAACGAATAACATTTTCTTTATTATAACCGGGATTTGTACTTTGTACAAATTGCACTTGTCTGTAAACAACAAGAACTGAAACGATCAGCAGAGCAGATAAGGTAAATTGAAATACAACAAGGCCCCTCCGTGATAATAATTCAGCTAAGGAAGTTTGCAGGCTTCCTTTCAGAATGGAGATCGGGTTAAAACCTGAAAGATATAATGCCGGATAACTACCCGAAAGCAATCCCGTGACGATGGTTATTCCTGCCATTGTGAGAACAAGTTTCGGATCAACGCTCAAAACAATTTCCTTCCCCGTAAGATTATTGAATGATGGCAGAAGAAGCAAGACCAAAATAAGCGCGAAGATCATGGCGATGGCAGAATAGATAATAGACTCGGAAAGAAACTGGAGTATCAATTGCCATCTCTCAGCCCCCATCACTTTTTTGATACCTACTTCTTTCATTCTCCCCGAAGCTTTGGCGGTTGACAGGTTCATAAAATTGATGCAGGCAATTGCAAGAATAAAAATTGCAATCAGCGAAAATAATTTTACATATCCCATTTTACTGCCTGTCTGCGAACCATGACTGAAAGTGTAGAGCAGGTAATTCTCAGCAAAAGGAGCGGCGAAAGCCGATCTCGTCGTGTCATTGCTATTTTCAGCTACGATACCGGCAATTCTTTTATTAAACGCATCGATATCGGTGCCTTTTTTCAGGAGCACAAAATTATGTGGACCAGTATTGTTCCACGAAGTTACCCAGGGGTACACGTCTTTCATATATTCGAAGGATAGAACGAAATCAAATTGCTGTGAGGAGTGCGGACCTGGTTTTTCAAATACACCGGAAACAAAAAAATCACGTTCATGCTGGAATCGGATGGCTTTGCCAATCAGATTTGCAGTTGTACCAAAAAGTTTTAATGCCAGTTCATCGGATATGGCGATTGAGTTTTTGGCGGCAAGTATCTGGTCTTTCTTTCCATCAATGAGGCGGAAAGAAAAAATATTGAAATAATCTTTACCGGCATATTGTCCATAGGCCTTGATATTTTTTTCACCGGCTGATAAAGTGAATTTCTGGAACCATTCATGCGGAGCCAGTGCTGCAGCATATTCCACTTCAGGCATTCGTTGAGCAACCACTTCGGCCAGCATGCCGGAGGACTCGTCAGAAGCGGGACTCTGTCCTGGTGTTTTGCGATGTTCAAGGAGCTGATATATCAGACCATCTTTTTCAAATGATTTATCTATGCTCAGCTCATCATTCACCCAGAACCAGATCAACAAAGTGCAGGCGAGCCCCGCGGAAAGTCCAAACACATTGAGAAAAGTAAATTGCCTGTCCCTGATCATATTACGCCACGCAATCCTGAAATAATTTTTAAGCATAATGAAGTCTGTATAATTATAATATGGAAACAAACAGGATGCCGCCTGTTAATTCTATGCAAATCAATAATCTATAGAAGTTCAGAATAAAATATCGTCCGTTTTCGATACAATTCCTGTTCGTCTATGGCTGAATGGTAAAATTGATATAATGCGGAACCCTGTAATGCTGGACGTTAGAAAATCCCTTTCGGCACAGAAGGGCTTAAGGCCAGGGAATCCCTTAAAACGAACTCCTTAAATGTACCTGGTGTAATTCCTTCCGATTTTTTGAAGAGACGTACGAAATAATTGACATCGGCAAATCCACATTGGTAGGCGGTTTCCGTAACCGTTGTATTTTGGCTGCCCAGAAGTTGTTTAGCGAGTTTGATACGTTCGCGATTTATATATTCCAATGGAGAGATCCCGAACTGTTGCCTGAACCATTTGAAAAACTCGTTACGGCTCATATACGCTTTGCGTGAAAGAGAGTCAACACCTAATTTCTCTGTAAGATGTTCATGGATATAGTCAAGCAGAAAATGCTGACGGCTGAAATTTTTCTTATCACTTTTATCCATTTCCACCCGCTTCAGATATTGACTCTGAACCAGACGGATAAGCAGTTCCTTCAGGCTCAGATCAGCATAGATATTTTTTGCCTTATCCCCGCTGCTGCAATTACGAATGATCTTGTTAATGGTTTCGGCGATTTCCGCATCATTTGAAAAATGATACTGACTGAAATCAATATTCCATTCATGATTGTCGTCGCTTCCGCTGTTGTAACAGGAATTGAGATATTCCATTGTATCCTGCACATAGGTCGTGTTCACCATAAGTGCGATACATTGAGTCGGGTTGCTATGGGTGGATTCGGGGAAATCAATAACCATGGGCTGATTAGCAGGCAATATCACCGTCTCGCCGGGCAGATATTCGAAATCTGGCTGATTGGCCAGGTGCATCACTTTCTTACCTGTTACCATGCTGGTTATCACCAGATCGTTAAAGGTCAGTGGCACCCCAAATGCCTTTTGATAGCTCTCATAGATATTGAGCTCGCAGTTATTGAGATTGAAAACGCGACGATTTTCAATTAATGTCTGCAGTTGTTTTGGCGGGGTCAGGTCTATTCTATTAATCAAATTCCTTCTTCCCAAGTAGTTTCATTTGAATATTAAAAATAGCTATTGGTCGAGGTTCAAACAATAATTTAGTACAATCGTGCTATAAAACCATACAAAAATGCTGATGTAGCGGCGTAATATTAATGATGTTTATGTCGGTCGTTTAGCAGGCCAGGCGAAGGCGAAGCCTTATCTGAAAATATTCCGGTTCATGGATTTTAATGATCCGGATCTCTGGGATAGGTTGCACTAACATACCATAACCATTTAACCTTATCCTGATAAGGTATCAAGTGACCCATCCGCCGGTAAGTTGTACTTGCTGGTGGTGGGTCGCAATCGCCTCCCGGTTATTTTTTACTACTTTTTATTTACGGCAAAATCACGAAAGTTATTCTTTAAAAAGCCTCCTTTTTTAAGGGAGGCTGCACTAGTCAAATACCGTTAACCATTAAACCTTATCCTATGAAAACATTAAAATAAGACAATTTTCAATGATCATCAATTTAAAATTACTATAATGGTTAACCCGTACTCCCGGTTAACGGTCGTTAGTCATTTGCTTACGGGGTATGTAAATTGCAGTGTAAATTATTATTGCACCGAGTTAAAAACACTTTTAATAAAAAAGGATCATCATGGATATAAGAAAAGAAGATATCAAACAGGAAGTTTTTGACCTGTATGATGATTACGCACACAATAGAATTGAAAGACGCGATTTTATACAAAAATTGTCTGCTTATGCGGTGGGTGGAATTACCGTAACAGCTCTTACAAGTTTTCTGATGCCTGCTTATGAAAGTAATATTCAGGTGAAGCCGGAGGATCCGCGTCTAAAATCAGCGTACATATATTATGATTCTCCCAAAGGCGATGGTAAGATCAAAGCATTGCTGTCCCTACCCATTGATACAAAACAGAGACTGGGAGGCATCATTGTGGTACATGAAAACAGGGGACTGAATCCATATATTGAAGATGTGGCAAGACGAGCTGCGCTGGCAGGATTCATCTCGCTGGCACCTGATGCACTTACACCGTTGGGTGGTTATCCGGGGAATGATGATCAGGGCCGGGAAATGCAGAGTAAGCTCGATAAAAATAAAATACTGGAAGATTTTATTGCTGCCTATGAATATTTAAATGGGCTTCCGGATTGTAATGGGAAAGTGGGTGTCGTTGGTTTCTGTTTTGGTGGATGGGTAGCCAATATGATGGCAGTTCGTATTTCCGATTTGTCGGCGGCTGTTCCATTTTATGGTACCCAACCTGCAACCGAAGATGTTCCAAAAATAAAGGCTCCGTTAATGTTGCACTATGCAGGTCTTGATACGCATGTCGATGAGGGATGGCCTGCATATGAACTTGCGTTAAAAGATCAAAAGAAGGAATATATCGCCTACATATATCCAAATGTAAATCATGGCTTTCACAACGACACGACGCCAAGATATGATAAAACTGCTGCAGAACTTGCCTGGAAACGCACCATTGATTTTTTCAATGAAAAATTGAAGTAATAATTAATATTCCGCGTTCTGCTAATGTCTCACGATATGGGACAAACGGAACTTTGATGGCGATTCTTAAATTGATGAAATTATAGTACTATTGTTACTAATTTAGAATTCCACTTCACGCAGGAAATTCGGAAATGATATTTTTAACGCAATTAATTTACATTAAAGACGGACAGGAAGATATATTTCATCAGTTTGAAGACATTGCTATTCCGGCTATTTCAAAATATAACGGGCGGCTTTTAATCAGGGTACGACCCGGAGATCATTCAATCATTGAAAATAATATCGACAAGCCATATGAAATCCATTTAGTCGAATTTGATTCTGATCAGGATTTTCAGAATTTTAATCAGGACGAAGAACGCAGGAAATTTCTACATTTAAAAGAACAGTCTGTAAAGGCAGTCTTACTCATAAAAGGGACAAAAATATGACTACCCTAAGGCACCGATTTCTCAGGTACTAAATGAATTCAACGTGTCCCAAATTGTTAAAAGCCCCTTACTTCATTTAATATGTGGTTTGCCCGGATCGGGAAAAACTACACTGGCAAAAAATATTGCCGGATCAACGGGGGCCTTTAGATTTTCACCTGATGAATGGATAAAGGAAATCTGGAATGATAAAGCTGAAGCAGATGGCAATCAATTCAGGGATCAGATTGAACAACTGCAATGGAAGATCGCAAAGAAGATGCTGCAAAATTCAATCAGCGTAATCATTGAATGGGGAACATGGGGAAGAACAGAAAGGGAAAAATTACGCGATGAGGCAAAGGAAATTGGTGCGCTGGTAAAGTTCTATTATTTAAATATATCAAGGGAAATTCTGAAAGAAAGAGTTTTAAAAAGAAATCAACACGTAGACCGCCATGAGTTTTATATTCCTCCGGAAGAGATCGAGGCATTTCTTGATGAATGTTTCAATTCATTTCAAATTCCAACAGCAGAAGAATTAGCGACTTACGATTTTATCGGGTAGGTAATCGGAAAATAGATATATTTATTCCGATTACAAAATACACTTATGAGAAAATTTCTTTTGTCATTCTGTATGATGCCTGTTATCATGGCTTCTGCACAGGATTCCATTACGCGCTCGCAGATTGCAACCACTGAAAAAATGTTTGGCCTCTCTTTTAGTGATTCAAAGAAAGATTCCATGACCGGCTATTTAACAGACAGGTTGAAAACATACAACTACCTGCAGTCGCAGAACCTGAACAATGATGTGCCATTTCCGCTATGGTTTAACCCGATTTTGCCTGGCATGAAGATTCCGCGTAAACAAATGCCCGTTCATTTTGATATTCCTGACCAGGTATCTATGCCTTCAGATAAAAGTCAGCTCGCTTTTTATAGTATCCCGCAACTGGCTTCACTGATTAAACACAGGAAAATAACTTCCGAAGAACTAACCCGTTTCTACCTCGAACGGCTAAAGAAATACGGGGCTGCTTTGCATTGTGTGATTGAATTAACGGAGGATATCGCCATCAGTCAGGCCAGAAAAGCGGACGCCGAGATTGCAAGTGGTAAGTACAGAGGTCCCCTGCATGGAATTCCTTATGGGATCAAAGATCTTTTTGCCGTAGAAGGAACATATACCACCTGGGGAACGCCGCCATATAAAAATCAGAAAATAAATCAAACCGCTTTTGTTGCCAAACAATTAGAGTTGGCAGGCGCTGTGCTGGTTGCCAAATTATCCCTGGGTGAACTGGCGATGGATGATGTATGGTTCGGAGGTCTCACACGAAATCCGTGGGATACAACTAAAGGATCGGGTGGCTCATCAGCAGGATCAGCTGCTGCAACAGCAGCAGGACTTGTTCCCTTTGCCATCGGTACTGAAACCTACGGTTCTATTGTGGATCCCGCGATGCGTTGCGGAGTTACAGGTCTGAGGCCAACTTATGGAAGTGTCGCCCGGACAGGAGCCATGGCACTTGCATGGAGTTCAGACAAGGTCGGAGTCCTCTGCAGATCAGCAGAAGATGCGGCAATTGTGTTTAATTATATCCACGGGGCCGATCAATCAGACGCATCTTCGATCCGGTTCGCTTTCAACTATTCAGCTTCGGTAAATTTGAAGCAATTAAAAATTGCTTATATAAAAAATTATATCGACACACTGCCTTCTGGAAGTACGGAGAAACAAACCCTTGTTCGCCTGAAAGAAATGGGTGCTCAATTGATCCCCATAAGTTTTCCTGATAGCCTGCACGGTGATGAAATACTTTCATTGATCATTGGTGCAGAATCCGCTGCTGCTTTTGATTTGCTAACCCGTTCCTCCATGGATGATGAAATGGTACAGCAGGCCAGAGACAGATGGCCCAACACTTTCAGAACCGCGCGTTTTATTCCTGCTGTAGAATATATCAATGCCTGCAGGGTGCGTTATCAGATCATGAAAAAAATGGATCCTGTACTTGACGGGTATGATATTATTATTGCGCCGCCCGAAACCGGGGATCAGCTTGCTATTACCAATTTAACGGGTAATCCTTCCATTACCATTCCGGACGGTTTGTTACCTAATGGAATGCCTGCAAGTATTTCTTTCATCGGGAAACATTTTGGGGAAGCCACACTGCTCGCCTTTGCAAAATCTTACCAGCAACAAACAGGATTCCATTTGAAGCATCCGTCTGGCTTCCTGCCATAAAGAATTTGATATTTATACCCAACCGTACCTTATGGCTTTACCAATAAGTTCGCCGGTATTGTTCAGGTTTTTTTTGTGCAGCATATTTTTTCGATGTGTGTCAACGGTCTGCTTACTGATTTGCAAAATAAAACTGATTTCCTTGCTTAATTTTCCTTCCATTAGAAGTCTGAGTACTTGTTTTTCACGGCTGGTCAACTCATCCTTGCTTTCAATATATATATTGTTTAAAGCAACATTATGATAAGATGGTTCTCCATCAATACCAATAAATGATAGCGCCGGTATTCCCACCTGTTTCAGGTAATTAATATCCGTAAGAACGCTCAGGGTTCTCAGGAATCTGCCATTTTCGTCATGCTCAAGCAGCATACCCTGATATAGCATTCGTACATAATTGCCATTCAGTTTCCTGAGTCGAATATCATATCTCACTTTATATTTCAACAATTTTTCTATGGGCAATTTTGAAAAAAAATCTAAAACACTGGTTCCGAAAGACAAAAACCAGGATCGGTCATCGGGATGTATTAACCCATTCATAAACTGAAGATTAAACTCATAAGGATGATAGCCTAGTATATCTTTTACTTCTTTGCTCACAAATTCGTATGAAAAGCTTTGATGGTTCAGGATGAAATAATAAGAATCGCCAATCAGGAAAAAATTCAAAATCTTTTTATAAAAGTCCTGCTCAAACTCCAACATGCTGGGCGCCGATTCATTGCTCAGTCCTTTGATTAATCTGTTGAACTCGAGATTGAAAGGTTCTTTATTCATAACTAATTTTTAAATGCAGTTATGGAGTAGAAAATCCATATTTAATTAATCGGTAAAAAGAATAAAGGGCAAACAGTCAATTCAAAATAACGCTACCCATAAATGGGTATTTTTTTGGGAGATATCCCAAGTTACATTTATTGGCCAATACTGCGCCTTGGATTTTTCATTCTTTTAACCCAAAAAACATTTTATGAAGCAATTTTTACTAAAGCCGAATGGCCAGTCGAAAAGCCTCATTCTGCTTTTACCTGTCCTGATAATGGTTTGTTTCACAGCTTGCCGCAAATCAGGTGATCCTTTTAAAGGGAGGAACGATCCTTCTTTTTATTCTGCGGACGTGATCGATAAATGGATGACCCTTGAAATTAGATTGTATAAGGATGCCACGGGAATTGGCAATGGGGCATTAGCACGGCCCTTTGTATATTCGGGCATAAGTGCCTATGAATCTATTGATCCGGGACTGGCTTCCTGGAAGAATAAATATAATGGACTATCGGGACTGCCTGAAACGGAAAAGAATAAAAGATATGACTGGTCCGCCAGTGTGAATGCGTCCCTTGCAGAATTCAACAGAAGTTTTTTTACGTCAGCTAATTTAAATCCGATTGATCTGGCCGCCATCGATTCACTCGAGAATGCCATTTATTCAACTTTCAATGGTGAAGGGAATGAAGTGCTTGACCGCTCTGTTGGATTTGGAAAATCCATTGCAGACGCAATTTTTGCCTGGTCCCTCACAGATAGTTATATTCAAAATAATGCGCTTCCTTATACTCCTCCCGTAGGTCCGGGACTTTGGGTACCTACACCGCCGGCTTTTGCAGCACCCCAGGGTCCTTTTTGGGGAAATGACCGTCCCATTATCGCAGGCAGCGATGATAACGCGCAATCAGGGCCGCCAATTCCATATTCTGAAGTTCCGGGATCTGATTTCTACAATGAGGTCAATGATTTATACCAGGCGTCAAAAGTCCTGACGACAGATCAAAAGAACTGGGCGTTATTCTGGAGAGATATTCCTGGTGTTACAACACCCGGCCACTGGATGAGCATTATCCAACAGGTGATCAGGCAAACTCATAGCCGTCTCGACAAGGCAGCTCTGACTTACGCACTGGTAGGAATATGTTTGAACGATGCAGTGATCAGCGTATTTAAAACCAAGTATGTATACAACCAGGTCAGACCGATAACCTATATCAGAAATGTAATTGGAGATGCAACCTGGCTATCTTTCTTAACAACACCCGCACATCCGGAATATCCATCTGCCCATTCTGTTGCTTCGGCAGCAGCTTCGGAAGCATTAACGGCCATATACGGAAACATAGGACCTTTTACAGATCATACCTGGGACTATCTCGGTTTCCCCGCACGTACATTTAATACATTCAGGGATATTGGGACAGATGCAGGTAATTCCAGGTTTTATGCCGGCATTCATTATCAGCCTTCCATAAATGCAGGACTGAAACAGGGTAGAATAGTTGGTTCAAATATAGTTTTCAGCCTTTCGCAATTTGGAGATTTGAAATAATAACCTGCATATAATAGAAAATGGTTACCCGGGAAAAATATTCCCGGGTATTTTTGTTTTATATTAATTCATTCACGAAAGCAATTTTTGCAAAAAATGAAGTTGCGGTTAGTAATCCTTTACTAATTTGGCTGAAACCTTTCCGTTCATGCAGAGACCATTTGTCCTGTTTTTATTATTATTTCAGTTGCAATTCGTATTAGCCCAGCAATTTGATATTCTTATTAAAGGTGGCCATGTAATTGATCCCGGGAACAACATCAACGGAATTTTGGATGTTGCCGTCAGCCATGGGAAAATTGCTGGAATTGCAAAGAGCATTGATGAAAAAAAAGCCAGAGAAGTCATTGATGCCAGAGGAATGCTTGTAGTACCGGGCCTCATAGATATACATACCCATGATTTTTATGGGCCTGATCCCGAAAGACATTTTTGCAATGGCTCTGAATCCCTGTTACCCGATTCATTTGCTTTTCGTACTGGTATAACGACCGTAGTTGATGCCGGCTCTTCGGGCTGGAAGGATTTTCCTGATTTCAAAAAGAAGATAATAGATAGTTCAAAAACAAGGGTACTTGCATTCCTGAATATTGTGGGAGCAGGCATGCGCGGCAGAAAATTTGAACAGGACACCGGTGATATGGACGGGAAAAAGACAGCCATAATGGTACAGCAATACCCCGACTATATTGTGGGTATCAAGCTCGCTCATTATAAAGGAACTGAATGGAAGCCTCTTGAAGAAGCAATACATGCCGGAAGCCTGGCAAATGTGCCGCTAATGATTGATTTTGGGGATAACAAATCTCCTTTGTCACTCGAAGAATTATTATTAAAACGTATGCGGCCCGGAGATATTTTCACGCATTGTTTTGCTGAACTGAAGGGCCGGGAATATATCGTTGATACAGGAAGTAAAAAAATAAAAACCTACGTGTGGGAATCCAAGGAAAAGGGAATTCTTTTCGATGTGGGTTATGGAGAAATCAGTTTTTCGTTTTCCCAGGCTAAACCGGCAATTGATTCGGCTTTTTATCCAAACACTATCAGTTCGGATATGCATTCCGTCAAGAAAAATAAAATGAAAGATCTCCCGGAAATTATGTCTGAATTCCTTGCACTCGGAATAAATATCCGGGAAGTAATTAAGCGGGTTACCTGGAATCCTGCGAGAGAGATTAATCACAAAGAATTAGGAAATCTATCAAAGGGAGCAATTGCAGATATAGCTATTCTGCATGTTCGCAAAAAAAGTATTGTATTTTATGATCATACAGGATATAAATTAGACGGTTCAAAAAGTTTTGAATGCGAAATGACGATCAAGAGTGGTAAAATTGTTTATAACAAAAGGAATTCTTTATAATATCAAGCGGAAACCGACACCTAAATAATTTAATGGATTGCTGATAAAATTTGCTGATACACCAAAATTGTCACCTGATCCGGTCGATACTGATCCCGATTTAGAATTTGAGTTTGAATAGCTAACGGAAAATATCTGCGGTATGGATAATTCGAGAAAGAATTTTTTTGAAATTTTGTAAGCTATGCCGGGAGAAATGTAAATGCTGCCCCCATAGGCGGTACCATTAGATAATTTATTCCCTGCACTGTCAGTACTTGAATAAGAAGATCCGTTAAATCCGGCTCCGGCTTGTCCGAAAAGATAAAATTCTTTTCCCAGATCTTTATACACACGATAAAAAACTCCTAACCCATAATTGTAACTCGTCGCTTTTGAAGGGCTGACGCTAGCGCCCAACATATTTGAAAAACCACCGTAACTTATATTTACACCGAACAAAGCATTTTCTTTAATTGCTTTTCCGAGTGAAATATCAATATTTCCACTGTTACTTTTCTGTTCATCAGGATTTGGAGGTGAAGTTGATTTAGAACTTCCATAAGATAAGTTTCCACCTAACAGAATATTCCCTTTGTTAAATTGCGCACTGGCAGAATAGAAGAAAAAAATAATCAGCAGTGAGAGTAAAATTCTGGACATATATTTGATTTTGGTGAATAATCCTGTTAAGTTAAATAAAGGGGTTCTTAAAAATTTCACAATGACTATCCGCACCAGCTGTAAAAGAACGTTAAATGATTTTACTTAGGGTTTATACTTAGTCCACTAACTATCTTCTTCAAACGAAAAATCCATACCAATTTAATACTTCTTTTTTCTACTTTCTGTTTTAGCAACTTATTAGAATTACAAAAGAGGCAAACCGGCAGAACCATCAGGTATGCAAAATGAAAAGACCAGTCTGAAAGAATTAGCCGCCTTTTTCACCAGGCGGGGATTAACAGCATTCGGGGTCCAGCCGCTCATATAGCCATGACGCAGACTGAAGTTGTGGACAAATGGAAGTGGATGGATCACCATAATAACATTCGGATTCCCAGGAATTAATACAATATTTCTTATTATTGGGAGTGCTGTCCTGGGATATACATTATTGCTGTTTTGAGGTCCTTGTACTTTTTAAGGTTAACAGCAAAATTTTGGAAGTTTGCATCATTACCGGGACCACCCATTTACCGGATGGTAGCTTTATACCTGCTAAATAAAAACGATCATGATAAAGAAAATTTTAATTGGCCTTGCGATAGTATTTATTATTATTCAGTTCTTTCGTCCTTCAAAAAATTTATCAGCGGATACCAGTAAGGATATAAGCACTTTGTACAATGTGCCTGATGATGTTAAGTTAATTTTACAAAGAGCCTGTAATGATTGCCATTCCAATAAAACCGTCTATCCCTGGTACGCCGAAGTCCAGCCTGTGGAGTGGTGGCTTAATAATCATATAGTGGATGGGAAAAGACATTTTAACCTGAATGACTTCACTTCTCTTAAGGTTGCAGTTCAGAAGAAAAAAATGGAAGACTGCATGGAGCAGATCAAAAAAAATGAAATGCCGCTTGATTCCTATACCTGGATCCATAAAGATGCCATCCTCAACGAAGCTGATAAACAAAGGATAAATACCTGGTGTGCCAGTATCATAGACACATTAAAAGCGAAATATCCACCAGACAGTTTAATCTTCAAAGAACAAAGATGGCACGATTGAGGGATTTGAAGATAAGCGGACAGCGTAACAACAGGCTAGTTTGGGTTATACATATTATTATCTGGGCTTCCATTTTCATGCTGCCATTTATTTTCAGGGCTGAAAATGAGACAATCAGAAATCCGGATGACCTGGATTTCAGAAATTTGAATGCAGCCACGAATATTTTATGGATGGGGTTCTTCTATCTGAATGCCCTGGTTCTCATACCCCGATTTTTCTATACCAAGAAATTTTTTATTTATTTCAGTTCCCTGATAATATCGTATTGCATTATCATGCTGCTGCACGGTGCTTTATTTATTCCATTTATACATCGCCATCATTTTAATTTTTTAATTTCAGCCAGACATAACAGTATCCCATTTCTTTTTACTGTTATGGTGAGTACGACCTACAAAATTATCTATGACAAATTTAAAGCTGACGCCAATGCACTTGCTCTGCGCCAGGAAAACCTTAAAACAGAACTGGCCTTTCTTCGTTCACAGGTGAGCCCTCATTTTTTATTCAACATACTCAATAATATTGTAGCGATGGTAAGATTGAAAAGCGAAGAATTGGAGCCCACAGTAATTAAGTTGTCATCATTATTGCAATATATGCTCTATGAAAGTGGTGATGATAAAGTATTATTAAAAAATGAAGTGGAATCCCTTCGTGATTATATTGATCTTCAGAAGTTGCGGTTTAGTTCTAATCTGGATCTACAGATTCATTTTAATGTGAAAGAAGAATGGCATTCCATTGAACCGATGCTGCTGATTCCATTTGTGGAAAATGCATTTAAACATGGAAATGGTTTGTCGGGTGACCCGGGGATTTTTATAGAATTGAATGCAGAGAATAACAGGCTGGATTTTAAAGTCAGAAATAAATTCATCAGCAATGACAGGGCTAAAGATAAAACCTCCGGTATCGGATTGGTAAATGTTAAGAGACGGTTGGATTTGCTGTATCCGCATTCGCACCAGCTGATTATTGATGATTCGAATGGCTGGTATAATGTGGATTTAAAACTATCTTTAAAATGAAAATGAATTGTATTGCTGTTGACGACGAACCATTGGCTTTAAAGCTGCTGGCCGATAATATCGGAAAGGTTGCTTATCTTAACCTGGCAGCAACCTGCAGCAATGCATTTGAAGCCATGAAGGCCCTGCAGGAAAATCAAATAGACCTGATTTTTATCGATATACAAATGCCGGGATTGACAGGTCTTCAGTATATCTCAACTTTGGAAAATAAACCCATGGTCATATTTATTACTGCATATAAACAATATGCACTTGAAAGTTATGACTTGTCTGTAGTGGATTACCTGGTAAAACCTGTATCTCTTGAAAGATTTGTAAGAGCCTGCAACAGGGCAAAGGAATTGTATGAATTAAAATCATTAAAGAATGTTTCACCGGTGCAGGCAACCCAGGAGTATTTTTTTGTGAATTCTGATTATAGTCAGATAAAGGTGATATTCAGTGATATTACATGGATGGAGGGATTGCGTGATTATGTGAAGATATATCTGAAGAGTACCAATAAACCACTTGTTATAAGAAGCAGTTTAAAATCAATTGAAGAACAGCTTCCTCCGAATAAATTTATAAGAATACATAAATCCTATTTAATTTCTATCGAGAGTATCGTTGCGATCCGGAAAAACAGTGTATTTATTAAGGAAAAGGAACTTCCTGTCGGTGATACATATCGCGAATCAGTAGATAGGCTGGTTACAAAAAAATCATAAGTTGAAAGGAATATCCGATGTGATTTGAACAAATAACAATTGAAATGTACACTTGTGCCTATTATGTTAAGGTAATTACTACGTTCCCTTTTTTATGTCCCATTTCGACATACCTGTGCGCATCGGCTA